>Ga0325414_1001613_pt1 | contig 22043 bp, 18 predicted proteins | sample PopdelMetagenome_8_FD_206183 | JGI IMG/M metagenome (GOLD analysis project Ga0325414, IMG submission 206183) | Populus deltoides microbial communities from Bellville, Georgia, United States - Leaf-PdKOR-R3 | ecosystem: Host-associated > Plants > Phyllosphere > Phylloplane/Leaf | place: USA... | reverse complement strand
ATTAATTTTGTTTGCTAGTTTAATTGCTGCCATAGTTTAGATAATCACAAACCAAATCCCCCCAATTACATAACGTACAACATAAAAATCTGACTTGAAACTTCCTCGTGGGATCGACCCCTTGCTTCCTCTATACTATCTTGTGTGTTGTATTTGAAGCTAGGGTAATTAATTTGTGCGACCGCGACATCGCAACAAAACTAACCTTGTCTTGAACTATGAAAAGTGTTATTTTATGGTAGAAACAAGGAATAGTTCTTGGGCATGTTGTGTCTTTGTGTGGATTAAAGATTGATAAAGCTAAAATAGATGTCATTTCATCATTGCCTTACCCCTCATGCGTGAGGGAAGTTCGTTCTTTTCTTGGCCATACAGGTTTCTATCGACGCTTTATCAGAGATTTCTTGAAGATTATAGCACCCTTATGCAAATTATTAGCCAAAAAAGTGGATTTTGTGTTTGATCAAGAATTAAGAGGCGTGTCTCATTTGCCTTTATCATTCAACCACCAAACTGGGATGAGCCTTTTGAGATAATGTGTGATGCAAGTGACTATACGGTAGGGGTTGTACTTAGGCAAAGAATAGGGAAGAATTTGCATGTTATCGCCTATGCTTCCCGCATGTTGGACGAAGCGCAATGTAATTCCCATACAACTAAAAAAGAACTTTTTGCAGTGGTGTTTGCTCTTGAAAAATTCAGGTAATATTTACTTGGTACAAAAGTCGTTGTTTTTACTAACCATGCAACTTTAAGGTATCTTTTGAAGAAAAAGGAGTCCAAACCAAGATTGATTAGGTGGATCTTGCTTTTACAAGAATTTGATCTTGAGATCAAAGACAAAAAAGGTATTGAAAATCATGTGGCTGATCAGTTAAACCAATTGAGGATTGAGGATATACAAACAAAAACATTAAGAGAGACATTCTCCAATGAGCAATTGTATGTGTTACATTCCTCTATAAGACCATGGTATGCTAATTTGGTGAACTATGTAGTCACCAAAGAATTCCCTCCAGGTTTGTCTACATCCCAAAAAGACAAGTTACGAGCCGATGCTAAATATTATTTTTGGGACACTCCTTATCTGTGGAAATTTTGTGTGGATCAAGTAGTTAGGAGGTGTACCATAAGATGAATTTCATTTCATTCTCACCTTTTCTCATTCTTATTCTTATGATGGGCATTTTGGAGCAAAAAGAACAGCCCACAAGGTACTTGAAAGTGGTCTATATTGGCCTTTTATTTTTAAGGATGCATATCACTTTTGCAAATCATGTGAAAAATGCCAAAGAACAGGTAATATCACTCATAAGAATCAAATGCCTTTAACAAATATTTGTATAAGTGAAATTTTTTATGTTTGGGGTAGTGATTTTATAGGTCCATTTCTTTATTCTTGTGGTAATGTTTATACCCTTCTTGTTGTTGATTATGTGTCCAAATGGATTGAGGCGAAAGCCACATAAACTAACGATGCTAAGGTTGTTTTAGATTTTGTCAGGACTCATATATTTGAGAGGTTTGGAATCCATAAAGCTATCATTAGTGATCGTGGCACTCATTTTTGCAATCGTTCAATGGAAGCATTATTCCGCAAATACCATGTGACTCATCGGACTTCTACAACTTACCACCCTCAAACGAATGGCTAAGCTGAAATTTCAAATCAAGAAATCAAGTCCATTTTCGAGAAGACAGTGCAACCTAACCGGCGAGATTGGAGTCTGCGACTTGGTGATGCACTTTGGGCTTTTCAGACTGCTTACAAATCACCTATAAGAATGTCACCTCATAGGATGATTTATGGAAAAACATGTCATCTACTAGTGGAGCTTGAACACAAAGCATTTTGGGCCATTAAACAATGTAACATGGATTATGATGCTGTTAGGATTGCAAGGAAGTTGCAATTGCAGGAGTTGGAAGAGATATTGAATGATGCTTATGAGAACGCAAGGATTTACAAAGAAAAGACTAAGAGTCTTCATAACCGAGTGATTGCAAGAAAGGAGTTTCATGTTGGAGACAAAGTCCTTCTTTATCATTCCCGTTTGAAACTTTTTCCTAGAAAGTTGCGCTCTCGTTCGATTGGACCCTTTGTTGTTTCTAATGTTTTTCCTTATGGTGCAGTTGAAATTACAAGTTTAGAAACAAACAAAGTGTTCAAGGTCACTGGGCATCGCTTGAAACCTTTCTGTGAAGGTTGGAAGGCAGAAATCACCGCTTTTGTGGAGTTAGCTGAACCAATCTATGAAGCATGAGCATACGATGTGTCGAGCCAATGACATAAAACAAAAGCACTTACTAGGAGGCAACCCAGCACAAAAAGAAAAAATATCAGATTTGCTTTCTTTTTCCCTTATCTTTTATTTTTGCATTTTACTTTATTTTTGTCATTCTCTTATATTCCTTTTCTTTTATTTCAACATTGAGGACAATGTTGTGTTTAAAGTGTGGAAGTATGAAGAGAATTTTGGTTTTCTTTGTTGTTTTTCAAAAAAAAAAAGTCTAAGTTTTATCTTTTAAACTCCCATTGGTTTATGAGAATATGAGTATTATGTATGAGAATTAGTTGAGAGAGATGAAAATATAAATTGAATGAATGAGTGTGCATGCAAGTTTTAATGTTTAATTAGTCTAGGGATTGACTTTGAAAATATATCATGTTGACTTTATAGAGTTATACCAATGCAAGCTTTTGAGTCTTCAACATTATATTTTTTGATTTTGTATTCTTTCAATGATATGTATCTCTAGAACTTGCTTCATATCTTGTTGAGATTACATTCACATTACATGTGTACATGAAGATGATAAAGGCATTAGGAATTTTAACCACTTGAGCCAAAAAGCCAACCTAAAGCATATTATCCTCAATGAGCCCTTTTGAACTTGTTTATCTTTTCTTTGCTTTATCAATGTGTAAGCCTTAACTTTTTATATGTTTTCCTTTTCCCCTGGCCAAGGATTAGTAGAGCATATACTTGTTGATATCTCTTGGATTATGGTTGGAAATTATGTGAAAAGAAAAAAAATGATGCTTGATGAAAAGATGGGCAAAGTTGCCAAAGGGGAAAGGAAAAAAAACAAAAACAAAAACAAAGAAGAAAAAGAAAAAGAATAGAAAAGAAAAGTGTTCCTTTGTGTTATTAAGATTTTATGTTGATGGAGCTTGAAATCAAAAGAAGTTAAGCATTGGTGATTAAAGAAGGAAAATTTGTGTGCTTTGATGGGATATCTTGTTTCAAAATATCTTCTTTTTTAGAATGCTCTGTTTCCTTTGGTTTTAGCCTTTTCTTTTCCTTTCTTTTACCTCATGTTAACCTTAGCCCCATTACAACAAAAAAAGTAAGACCTTTTGATTCATGCATTGCTTGTAATATTTTAGTAATGGAGAAGAGATTGAAGAGCAAGTATATGGTAGAACATATTCATGATTGAATTTGAGAAATTTAAGTACATAAGCTCTAAACACGTGAGTGTTGGAGTGTGTATTAATGAGAAGACCTATAACTTTGGCCTGACATAGATTTCATTTAAATCCCAATGATTAATTTAGTTTTGAATTTCGCATGTAAATAAATTCATGAAAATTTATGTTATTTATCCTTCTTAATTGTACTCTTGGACATTGATGGGAGATTAAGAGATTAGTCATAGTTATTTTACTTATTTAATTTAAGTTTGATTTCATCTCTCTTTTCTCGAGGACGAGCACAACTTAAGTGTGGGGGTATTTCATGCAACCATATTATTTGATAGTTCTACCTATGTTTACCTAGTGTTTTGCCTATATTATATATATAAAATGCCTTGATATTCTTTGTTTTATGTTTTGAAGGCACTTTTGGATGTAAGATTCAAAAAGAAGTCAATTAGAGATAATTGCTAGATTTGACCTCTAGTCGATGTTTTGTGGAGAGCTTGATCTCTAGAGGTCGAAACGAAGTGATTCTAGTGGAATTAGAAAGCTCACATCCATACCTTTCTACAAATATATGGCATGAAAAATAAAAAAAGAAAGAGAATGAAAATCGCAGCCTTCAAAGTCAAATCTTGTATTCTGCCAGTGATGACTTTCGACTATTCCGACTTGAATATCTTGAGCTACAGAAGTCCATTTGATGTAAACTCAATTTTTTATGGATTCCTGACTTAAAGACCTGTCAGCCTACCAAATTTCAATAGAAAATTAGCTCATATGAGAGATATATGATTTTTCTAAGATGACACATGAATTCTGTCAGCAAACAGGTTTTATGAAGAAACAAGTTCAAATTACATCCCAAAGCATCCAAACCGACATCCAAGTCTTTATTTCGGCAATTTAGCTCCTCTAAGTCAAAAGTAAAAGCTTGAAGATTTTATGCAAGGCTATTTCTCCTTTTTTTAGGAAAATAGTTATTTAAATGTAAACTGTCTACTTAGGAAATGACTATTTTTTAAAAAAAGGGATTAGGGTTTCCTAGGATATAAAAATAAAGAGAGAAACGAAGAGGGGGCAGCCAGCCAAGAGAGAGAAAACGCCCCTTTCCTCCACAAACCCGAATTCATGCATTCTTCTTTCTTTTTTATTAGGTTTTCAATAAACATGCAGGACTAAATTCTTTTTCTTGGTTGCAAGGACATGGAAACCTTCAGATTTCAAGAACTATAAGATTTATTTTATCTCTTCTTTTTATTATGAATATGATTGTTCTCTTATGTTTGTTCTCTTTTTTATTAGGTTATTATTGTGAACAATATATTACTAAGTTTGCTATCAAAACCAGAGTTGTGAGATATGAACTTGTGAAGCAACTAAGTTTAATAATTATGGCGGATCTACATTATTAATCTTAGGAAGAACATTCGATCAAATCAAACATGGACTGCAGACAATTATGTTTTCTTGATCAATCAACTTATCTAGTTCTTAAGGCTACCATTGAATTAAATTACTAGTGCGGACACTATGGTTGTTTGATGGTTAGGATTAGTTATACATCGGATCTGTTAACTAATCAACATAAGAAAAGATAAATATTCAGAGTAAAAATTGGCGTTTTATTTCCATGATCAGTTCTGATTTTTATAGGTGGACATTTACTTGTGACCAAAGTTTGTTTTCTTGATAAATTTTGGTTTTCTTTGATTTAGCATTAATTGTTTCTTTTTGTTTACTATAGCCATAGATAACTTCACAAATCCCCCTATTTGCACATCATATAGCATAAAAATTTGAACTAAAACTTCCTCGTGAGTTCGACCCCTTGCTTGCACTATTATATCCTGTGTGTTGTGTTTGAAGCCAGGGTAATTAATTTGTGCGACCGCGACATCACAACAGGAGACAAAAAACAAAGAAAAAAAGGGAGGAAAGAGACCGAAACAGAAGAGAAAAGAAAAGAAAGAAAAACAGGGAAAAACGGAGAGTAGAAAAGTGAAGAAAATAACTAAACAATAGGGGAGGAGAAGACAAAAAAGGGAGAACAAAATGAAAGACAGAAAACAGAGAGGGAAAGAAGATGAGGAAGGAAAAAAACAAAGACAAGAACAAGAAAAAAAAAAGACCAAGGATAAAGAAAACAGATGAAAAACATAAACAAGAGAAGAGAAAGAAAAGAAACAAAAATAAAAAAAAGAAAAAGAAGAAACTTGTGCCTCTGCACAGGGAAGAGAAATAGTAGCAACCATCGCCAACCTTTCCTCATTGCCGCCACAACAGCTCCACCGTGAGTCACCGTTAACAAAAGCATCACCACTGCCAAGTGCTCTCCTCTTTCTTCCTTTAACATTGCACTTGAAGGACATCTCCATGTCTTCATCTGGGTTTACCCTCTAAAACATGGTTATGACTCCCGACACATGTTATCACATAGTTGCATTTGAATAAATGTCAGAAAGATGCACACCACCAAGACTGATTGTAGGACAATCTGTTTTGAAGCCCAAGGTGCATTTCACCAACATGAGCATGGCTAATCATGGAAATGCATTTCTTTTCACGATATGATTAGACAAGCTTAGAGGAGTTCATTGAGAAGAATATTGAGCATACAACAATGAGCCTTTTACTGCAAGCTATGAGATGCATATCTGGATGACATGACGTTTCCATGAAGGTTGATGATAACATATACTTGAAGGTTGTGTTTCAACTGGAGGCAAGTTCATGGTTGATTGACAATCTAGGATGAGATCGACACTAGAAAACCTTTTGATAGGTGTTGGCAACATGCACACAACTAATCAAAGAATAGATCCTTAAAATCCAGGAGATGAATGATTTGTTAAGCTCCTTCATGATGAATCAAGCAACACCACACTTGGGGGCATAGTTATGCTTGATAAACAACAAAAGCAATAATCATCATGGACAGCCTAAGATGGGCACTACAATTACATCTGAATAGAAGATTGGCACATGGCAAACTCGAATGAGCTAGTACATCGAAAGAAAAAAGAAGGCTTTGGATAGCAAACAAAGGCACTCTATGACAATGGAGCATCAAAGAAGGCGGCCTGTATTTCAAACCAGGTAAGAACGCATGCATGTTATCTAACCTCAAAGCATTGCACAAATGTTTTTGAATTATTACAAAAAAAATCCCCAATGAAATCCAGCAAGATTATGATGAGTATGAGTAGACAAAGAAAGAATCATTGAGTTGATAATAACGAAGAATAATAGTTTTGACCCTGGAACGAGAAAAAAATAAGATAAACCCTACCATTAGGAAAATCTCAAAGAAACAAGAAGATCAACCTTGTCATTAGGAAGAGTCTTCATGTCAACCCTACAATCAAGAGGCACAAAACCTCGCGATCAAGAATTATTAGGTCAACCCTGCAATCAGGAAGCATCAAGTTTTCAACTGTATCATTAGGAAAATCCAGTCATCAGGAAGGACAGATGTCAACCCTACAATCAGGAAGCACCGAGTTTTCAAACCTCACGATCAAGAATTATCAGGTCATTCCTGCAATTAGAAAGCACTAAGTTTTCCAACCCTGTTATCCAGAAAATCTAATCATCAGGAAGGACAGATGACAACCTTGCAATAATGATAAAAAAATATATATGTTTCAATCTTATCATTAAGAAAAAAGAAAATGAAAAACCCTGTAATCAGAAAGAACAGTGAGAAGAACCTTACTATTAGGAAATTCTCAAATAAAGAAGAAAGTTCAAACCCTGTCATTAGGAAGAACGAGACTTTGGTTCTGGTTAAAGGAGATCGCTAGATGGGATCTCAAGTTGACCAAGCCACCAATAAGGATTTTAGCTTTAGTTAAAGTGAATCTCCAGATGGGATTTCAAGTTGACCAAGCTACATACAAAAATTTTAGTTATGGTTAAAGGAGTGATGCAACCATATTATTCGATACTTTCACCCACATTTAACTAGTGTTTTTTCTATGTTTTATATATAAAATGCTTTGATATTTTTTATTTTATGTTTTGAAGGCACTTTTGGATGAAAGATGCAAAAAGGAGTAAATTGGAGGTAATTGGCAGATTTGACCTTCAGTCGATGTTTTGTGTAGAGCGTAAGCTCTAGAGGTTGAAATGAAGTGATTCCAGTGGCATTAAAAATCTAACATCCATACCTTTTTGGAAACGCTAAGGCAAGAAAATAAAATAAGGAAGAGCATGGAAATTGTAGCCTTCAAAGTCAAATCATGCAATCTGTCAGTGTTGACCTTCGTTCATTCCAACTTGAATATCTAGAGCTACAGAAGTCCAATTGATGCAAACTCAATTTTTTTGGATTCCTGACTCAAATATCTATCAACGCTCCAAATGTTAGTCATAAACTATGTCATATGAGGGAGATATGATTTTTCAAAGATGACAACTGAATTCTGCCAACAAATAGGTTTCATGAAGAAACGAGTTCAAATTACGTTCCGAAGCATCTAAACCAACATCCAAGTTTTTATTTCAGCAATTTAGCTCCTCTAAGTCAAAGATTGAAGATTTCATGCACAATTATTTCTCCTTTTTCAGGAAAATAGTTATTAAGTACTTAAATGTAAATTGTCTACTTAAGGGAGGACTATTTTGTAAAATAGAGACTAGGGTTTCCTAGGATAGAAAAAGAATGAGAGAAAAGAAGGGGGGAGCCAGCCAATTAGAGAAAAACACCCTCTTTCTCTATGAAACCTGAAATCATGCATTCCTCCTTTTTTATTAGTTGTTCAACAAACATGCAAGGCTAAACTCTTTTTCTTGGTTGCAAGGACACGGAAACCTTCAGATTGCGAATAATTATGTTTTCTTGATTAATCAACTTATCTAGTTTAAGGCTGCCATTGAATTAAATTACTAGTGCGGACACTGTGGTTGTTTGATGGTTAGGGTTAGTTATACAGCGGATCCCAATGTTAAGAAGAGATAAAATATTTAGAATATAAATTGATCTCTCGTTTCCATGATCAGTTCTGATTTTTGTAGGTGGATGTTTACTTATGACCAAGGTTTGTTCTCTTGATTATTTTCTGATTTTATTTAATTTAGCTTGATAGTTTTCTATTTTCTTTTGCTTTAGCCTAGATAACTTCACAACCCCCCTAGTTGCATATAATACAACATAAAAATCTGACTTGAACCTTCCTCGTGAGATCGACCCCTTCCTTGCTCTATACTATCTTGTGTGTTGTGTTTTAAGCTAGGGTAATTAATTTGTGTGACCGCGACATCGCAACAAGGAGATCGTCTGATGCGATTTCAGGTTGACCAAGTCGCGAACAAGATTTTAGCTTTGGTTAAAGGAAATCAGTAGATGATATTTCAGGTTGACCGAGCTACACACTAATTTTGGTTATAGTTAAAGAAGATCACAAGATGGGATCTCAGGTTGACCGAGCCACCAACACGGATTTTCGCTTTGGTTAAAGGGAATTGCCAAATGGGATTTCAGGTTGATCGAGCTACACACATCTTTTGGTTCTAGTTAAAAGAGATCGCCTAATGGGATCTCAGGTTGACCAAGCCGCTAACACAGATTTTGATTCTAGTTAAAAGGAATCGCCAGATTAGAATTTCATGTTAACCCAACCAAAGATAGAGATTTAGGGGATTGCCAGATTGGGGTCTCAAAATAACCAAGTTGTACATAGTTTTGATCATAGTTTCTGGTTAAAGGGATTGCTGCAATGACAGTTTTAGATCAATCGAGCTAAAAACTTTGAGAAGTTTAGTTTCGAAGAACATTTTGATTGTCTTTACAAACTTACCACGCAAAGTACTTAACCAGTCTTTGCTCCTTGAGTATCGTAAAGAGGGGGCATCTATTGTTACCCATTTTGGGGCCCCGCATAAAAATAAAAAGAAGAGAAAAAGAAAAAAAATTAAAAAAATTGTTGGAAGAAAACCAAAAAATATATAGCAGTGAGAAGAAGATATAAGGGCGCGCAGAAAATGGTCAAATATTGGTTGAGGAAGTTCAAAAATACAAAGATTGAAATTTGACATTGTATTTTTTACTGATGAAGGCCCTATTGATAAAGAAAATTCAATTTAAGGAAGAAAAGTCCAAAATCATATATTTAAGGACTTCATTAAATTTTGTTGAAAGATTAATTGAGTTTATGAAAGGTTTGATTGCAAGAAAAATTAATTTTTAAGTCAATTTATGCTTTAATTGGAAGAAATTAAAGTTTGGGGGTCGAATTACAATTTTAAGAGTTAAATTTGTCAAATCAAGGGCTTAATTACATAAATATTGAAGTTTAATGGGCAATTAAAGGCTTGATCAAAGAAATCCAAAACTAAGAACCAAACCGGAAAAGACATGTAAATATAGGGGCTGAAATTGACCAAATCAAGGGCCAAATTGAAGAAATTGAAAGTTTATTGATCAATTGAGGGTCAAAATGCACAAATTTAAAACCAAGGACCAAAATGAAAAAGGTGGTCAACTTTGGGGCTGACTTTTGGATTTGGCAGGGATGCAATTAAATTGATTCTTAAAATCAAAATCTCAATTAAGGAGTTGATTGAATAAATCAAAAATTGAGGACTGATTTGGAAATAAACACTTTTTGGCGCTTTTTTCTTTTAAATGAAACAACACGTTTTAAACAAAACAATGTTGTTGGATTCACTATTCATTAAAAAAAGAAGCTTAAAACGGTGTTGTTTTGACGACATTATACATCTTCTTCTTCCCCAAGACGCGTTGCAGTGTCTCGTCTCTCTCTCATCCCTAAATACCCAAAAACTCGACACAACCCATACCCATGCCCTACGACCAAATGAAAAAAATAGAGGGGATAAGCCCTGCAAGCAGCCTTAAGATGGATGCCCAACCACCCTACCCATTCAACGTGATTGGACGAGAGAATGAAAAGGAGATGAAAAACCAAAGAAAAAAAAGGGACGAAAGAGACTGAAACAAAAGAGAAAAGAAAAGAAAGAAAAACAGGGAAAAACATAGAGTGGAAAAGAGAAGAAAAGAACAAAACAACAGGGGAGGAAATGACAAAATAGGGAGAACGAAAAGAAAAACAAAAAATAGAGAGGGAAAGAAAAAGTGGAAGGACAAGAACAAGAAAAAAAAAAAGGACTGTGGACAAAGAAAACAGATGCAAAACAGAAACAAGAGAGGAGGAAGAATATAAACAAAAACAAAAAAAGAAAAGGAAGAAACATGTGCCTCTATATAGGGAAGAAAAACAGCAACAACCTCTGCCAGCCTTTTCTCATTTCCGCCACAACAGTGCCATTGTGAGCCACCATCAACGACAGCACCACCACCGCCAGGTCAGCGTCTTGATTAGTACTTAAAAGTGCATTTTTACCAAGCTTTTATATCATCATTTTGCACTTGAAGTATCAATAACTCCTTAACTAGAGCATATTTTATAATAACATGTCTAATAACATAAGATACCTTTAATTTATGATAAATGTTCATCTTAAATGCAGGCCTATCACATAAATCAAAGGATTGATTGATGAGTTCAACTACTGAAATTGAGAAGATAAAGAGAGGGTTAAGCTTAGAAAAGAGATTTTGGTTCAGTCCAAACTGGAACATTGTTTAGTCTTGGGTCATATCTGGAGCTGTAGATCTTGGATTTTAATTTGGTTTATATGGCTAGAAAGCTAAAACATAGGCCTAAAACATTTATGTGAAGTCCAACACTCAATTCTGCTATCTGGAAGTCCAAATCTTAGCAACAATGGAGAAGTTGAAATTTATCCTGCAGCCCACACATTGTTCATTGTTCAACCCATATCTCGAGTTCTAGAAATCCAAATGCATCGATTCATTTTTTGTTGGAAAGCTGAGACAATTTCCTAGAACTTTCATGATTTAAGTTTGTTCGAATTCTGATGTTAGCAATGACGTTTTGTTCAGACATAGTGTTTAAAGGGGAAAGAAAAGTAATTCCAAGTTGTGTAATCTCAGTCTTAGTGGCTTTGTTCTGCTTGGTTAGCCCATGTAAGAGAGCTGGAAAAGGGTAGTATAGATTTGGCTAGTATTCCTGTTGTGAGAGAGTTTCGAGATGTATTTCCAAAAAAGTTGCCTGGATTACTTCCAGTTAGAGAAATTGAAGTTTCCATAGAAACTATTCCAGGAGTTTCTCCTATAGCCCAGTCTCCTTATAGGATGGCACCTATGGAATTGGCGGAACTGAAGGTTCAGCTTCAGGAATTATTAGATAAAGGCTTCATTCGGCCTAGTAACTCGCCTCGGGGAGCTCCGGTATTATTTGTAAAGAAGAAGGATGGCACCCTTTGTTTGTGCACTGATTATCGTTAATTGAATAAAGTGACGGTGAAGAACAGGTACCCACTCCCACGAATAGATGACTTGTTTGATCAGTTGAAGGGTGCTAGGGTGTTCTCTAAGATAGATATGAGATCTGGATACCACTAGTTGAGAATCAAGGAACAAGATATACAAAAGACTGCATTCCGAACCCGTTATGGGCATTACGAGTTTTTAATGTCTTTCAGGTTAACCAATGCTCTGGCCATGTTTATGGACTTGATGAATCGGGTGTTTTGGCCTTACCTGGACCAATACGTGGTTGTATTTATTGACGATATCTTGGTGTATTCAAACTCTCACTTGGAGCATGAACAACATCCAAGGGTTGTGCTACAGACTTTAAGGGAGAATCAATTACATGCAAAGCTGGATAAGTGTGAGTTTTGGCTCCAGGAAGTGGTTGATTAGTACTTAAAAGTGCATTCTCATTAAGGCTTTATATCATCATATTGCACTTAAAGTATCATTAAATTCCCTAACTTAAGCATGTTTTATAATAACAAGTCTGATAATATAAGATAGCTTTAATTTATGGTAAATGCTCATTTTAAATACAGGCCTATCACATAAATCAAAGGATTGATTGATGAGTTCAACTATTGAAATTGAGAAGATAAAGAGAGGGTTAAGCTTAGAAAAGAGATCCTGGTTCAGTCCAAACTGGAACACTATTAAGTCATTTGGGTCATATCTGGAGTTGTAGATCTGGATTTCAATTTGGTTTATATGGCTAGAAAGCTAAGACATAGGCCTAAAACATTCATGAGGAGTCCAAGACTCAATTCTGCTGTTTAGAAGTCCAAATCTTAGCAACAACAGAGAAGTTAGAATCTGTCTTGCAGCTCAGACAATGTTCAGTGTTTAGCCCATATCTTGAGTTCTTGAAGTCTAAATGCACCGATTATTTTTTGTTGGAAAGCCGAGACAATTTCCTAGAACTTTCATGAGGGCAATCTATTCAAATTCTGACGTTAGCAATGGCATTTTGTTCAGACAAGAAGATAAGGATTGTCACCAAGTCAAGATGTGGCCACCCACTCAATAATTAGTCATCAAATCAATAGTTTCAAATTTTGGCCTATAAAAAGAGGCATTCGCCATGCATTTAGGCATCTTGGTTTTCAGATCAAGATCATGTTCTTGCTCTCTCTTTATATTTTTGTAATGCTTAAGTTTTGTTTATATTAATCTCTTGTTTATGCTTTTCATTTCCTTTCCTTTACTTAGTTAACTTATATCTTATTTATGTTCTTATCTTGTTTATTTATGTTTCTCTTCTTCATTATATTTAGCTAAGTTTATTATGTCAAGGTGAAAAGGTTACACTAATGGCGTAAGAATAAGTATAGTATAAACTCAACATGGACCTTAATGTTTGATACTAACATGTTTTGTATTTGTTATCTTGTTTAGTTTTAATACTTTGCCTGTTAAATGGTTAATCTAAATTTATATTGTATAACCCTTGGTACAACAAATACTTGGCACTTTCATAGCCCAACCGTAAGGTAGAACCGAGACTTGTGCTATGAAAGGAACTTAATTTGTTGTCAACATAAGTTATAATCATGAATACCTGACAACATTTACAAGTATTAGCATTATTCGAATAAGATAACTAATGTAATCATGTTAACAATTTATAATCCGATTGGAACCTCCTTTGTGTGTGGTTTCTAGTTGAGTAATAAAAAGAGTTTATACTATACTTGTTTGAAATACCATTAGTGGATCCTCTAACCTTGACAATTGTTTTATATTTGTTTAAATCCTTATATCAATATCACATCTCAAAGCTCTCTTCAACTCCTTTTTCTGTTATTATATATTTCTTTATTTGTAGTTTATACAGTTAACCTCCTTATGGTTCGACCCCAGTGTTGTCGGATTATTTATTACTTCAACACTCCTACACTTGAGAGAAGGCATCAACTCTTTGGTCGTGTCACCTCTCTTCTTTCTTTTTCTTCTTTTTCTTCTTCTTCTCCTCCTCTTTTGATTGCTCTATTGTTCTGCAAGTGAACAGTGGAGAGTGAATTAATTCACTCTTCACTATGCATGTTGCATGTGAATAGTGGAGAGTTTCTCCACTGTTCACTAAGTCGGACCAGTTCTGGCCCAGATCAAAATGGTTGCGTCGGGTCTAGCCCAGTCTCATAAAAAAAAGAGAAGGAACATCTATTGGGCCGACATCAGCCCAACCCCTTGTCTTGGGCCGATGTTGGCCCAACTCTTTTGGCCGACCTCAGCCCAATTTCTTATGGGCCTATTTCAGCTCATCCAATATGGGCTTAGCGCATATCATTGGGCAAACCCATCTCCATTATATATTTATAATATAAATATTATATTATATAATATAAAAAACAAACAAAAAATTCAAAAATCCTTTCAAAACATTTGTGGTTTTCTTGCGTATTTTCTATCAATTTTGCTTAATATTGATTTGTATTTTTATATTGTAAAGATACAAATCCGGTATTAAAATACCTAGTTTTCTCTAAAATGTTGCAAAAAAATTATATAGAAAAAACAATAAAAAAAAAATCTTGTTTCATGCATATGTCTCAGTCTCTAAAAAATATAAGAAATTTCATATATTATTTTCATACAAAATAAAAATTCAAAAAATTATTTATTAGCATGCATTTTTTGCTTTAATAACCAATTTATTAAAGACATGAGAACTAGGTCCATATTTCAAAAATACCAAAAAAAATTATTTTGTTTTCTTTTAGTATCTAGAATTATGAACTTATACGTAAGATGTTTTCCTAGGTGGCGACTCGCATTCCCTCTTTCCACTGATAAAAGACAAGAATTCCTTTTCCTGTCTATTTTCCCACGCCATATACACTTGGATTATACCAAAAGGACATTCGATGCGACACCGCATACGTGCGACATCTCCAAAGGTGAAACAATGGTACTCGAGGTTCCAAAAATGCAAAAGAGCTTTAATGGCTGAATTTTGGATGGGCACCTTTGTGATTTCCACCAATCTCCTAAATTTCTTAGAAAATTCATCTTTGCGGATATTTCTTACATGTGATAAGAGCTTTTTTATATCGTTTCCGGAGCTGCTTATGCTTTTAATGGGTGGAAACTTACTGTCATTTAGTCTCAGACGATTCCCTTCTAATAGCTACAAGGATTCAGGTTGCAACTTGTATTCGATAAAAGTCATTTTTCTAATGGAGGTCGTGTTATCAGTCCAGAATCCTACAAGGCAAGATGCTCAAAGTTAAGTATGTTTTAATGCAACAAGGTTTATTCAAAAGAGATATATCTTGTGGATAGGTTATAGTTTCTCTATATGAGATAGGAAAAGGCGCTATCTAAGCTTATAAGGGTCTCTTGTTGTCCTGGTGATCACCCTTGTGAAGGCAATATAGGGGCTCAGTAGGTAGTGGGATGGCTCATGTACCAATTACTACCAGTCCAAACACTCAACAAAAAGTTGGATGATTTCACAAACATAAACCCTAACTAAAAGTCATAGGGTAAGTCGTTATACCCCCACCTAACATGAAGTTTTCACATGTATCTTGAAGTAGTGAAAAATGTATGAAATGTGTGTTTACATTTAATATTTATGCAAGCATAGGCTAAAAACATGTTATGCATAAATAGAAATGAAGCAAACAAAAGAAAGTATGGAAATTTAAACACATTGCAAATACATAAACCACATAAAACGCAAAGCTCAGTCCAAAACTGTAAAACAAATATGTTCCCAGTGGAGTCATCATTCTATCGCACGTTAGCGAAAGGTGGGGAATTAGAAAGGGGGTTGTTTGGAGTCACCACCTAGTTGTTTGGTTCGGGGTCGCTAAGAAACCTAGGTATATTGGTCTCATCAGAAATTCAAGGGTAAGGGACTAGTTGTGGCTAGAAAAGGTATTAACACCCCTAACGCACCCTATATGAAGTAGGATGCTTTATGGTTTGATGTGGTTTAGGGGTTTTGATGGTTTTCTAGTTGATGGTCTATCTGTAGTTTAGGATGAAGATTTACTCGTATGAATAAATCTGGTGTTTAAGAATTTATTATGGACTCGTGTACCCAAATAAATTCTTAGGAGAAAGTTCTTCATTTTGTGTATTATGGTGAAAAATACTCTCGATTAAAATTGATGAATATTTAGAATAATTTCAAAAAATTTCTGGTCAACTCTGATATTTTAAATTACAGTCTCCCTTGTAGGTCCACCATTCTATACTAGGATTTTTAACCATTAATTCTCATTAATAAAAAAAATAATTTATTGAAATATTGGCCAAATTCTCATGAATTTAATAAACTGGTTATTAAATCCTAAAATGCATGCAAATATGTATTTTGAATTTTCGTATGTAAATACTACGCAATATGATTTTCTTTATATTTCTTAGACACTTTGCCATATGCAACACAAAATATTATTTTAATATTTTTTTCTTTTTCTTTTTCTTTTTTTCTAAAAGTCTTAAGAAAAGTTAATGAAAAAAATAAAAAAAGAAGGAAACAGAAAAGCAAAAGGGCTTTTTTATTATTATATATATATTCTTTTTCTTCTTTTTTTAAGGAACCCGGTCAACTCAAACTGGTTGACCCGACTAGGGTTGAACCGATTAGGTTGACTTGATTGGGGTTGACCTGGTTGGGTTGGCTCGATTGAGGCAACCTATAAACAAACCAAAAGAAAGAAAGGAAACAAAAATAGATCAAAAAGATGAAAAACACAAAAACTTAAAAGTTTTCGAACATAAACGAATCAAAACAGAAAAAACAAAAGCAAACAAATGAATGTTCTTCGTCTTCCCTCAAAATGTTATTCTCAATCCAGAGCGGATTTTGAATGAAAAAAAGGCATATTCCTATTTGCAACCATTGCTAGATCAAGAATCAAGGGTTCAAAACTCTTGTTGATTGACGAAGTGACACGATTTTGCCCAAAAAGGATTTTAGTTTGAAAACGGAAACCCTAGGATTAAACCTCTTAAAAACTTTTATTGATGTTCCAAATTCCTAGATTGTTTATCAAAAATGAAAGGCGAGCCTATTTGAAACGGAAATTAAACCAAACAAGATTCGGGGCTAGCATTTAAGGCAAGATTCAACGGATGAATCTGCCTTAAATGCAGAAAAGCTACCCAGAAAACCGACAGCTTAGAAAGCGCCTAGAAATGTCATTTCTGGGCTCAAAAGTGTGCCCTTCCTATCCCCACAAACTAGGCTATTGATATGGAACAGGATTAAGGCTAAAGAAACAACAAAATAACATGAAAACTAAAAAAAAAAGATCGATTCCCAAACTAAAAAAACTATTAACTCAAAACAGCATAAGGGTTTCACATGAAAGGCTTCAAAATCTGACCATTCTCACTTTAAATGGTTAGGTTTTTTACTTATAAGCAAGGGTTATCCTTTCATTAATAGAAGGTGCCCCTACCCTTTTGCTTCCATTTTTGGCAAGCTCTAGATCCAAGTTTAACATAAAAAAAAATGAAAGGAGAGTAATAAAAAATATGTCATGGCCATCAAAACTCAGTATTGAAAACACAAGAAAGATCCAGTAGGCCTCATGGACTCCATTTTCAAGGTAAGAAAGTGTATACCTTCTTGGTTTTGAAAATCTAAATCTAAACTGGTTCTAGGTATTGCCTCCCTTTCTTCTTGTTTTCAAACCTCCTTAGATCAAAGTTAGAGCTTAGGAAATGTTTTCAGTGGGACCCTTTCCCTTTAGCCTAAGTTTCTTTTCTCTTTTCTCTTCTTTTCTTTCTCTCTATCTCTCTCTATTTTTCTTTAGTTTTCTTAAACCTAATTGGTTTTGCCATTGGGGGTGCTGATTTTGGGTGTAGGTGGTTTTGTAAGGTGCTTGGGGACCAAGGTGAGTGTTTTTTGCCCTTGGATCTTAAGAGAAAGGTTTTAAACCCTTGATATGATCCTTCTAGAGGTTTCTAAATGGGAACCAACCAGAAGGTTGGGTGCTCTTCTACAACTGACTAACCCTATCAAGGTTGACTGCATTTAAGACTTAATTAGAGCATCTCCGATGTCAATGTCGCCTAAGACCACCTAGACTTGGTAGAGGGGTGCATGCCTTTCGACCGAACCCACTCTTGCTTAATTTGAAGGTCTATAACTCTATAGTCGCTCATCTAAAAGTGTCCACTCAAATAGCATAAAGTCTGACACTGTGTTTTTGGCTTACTAGGGACAAGATGTTGCGGAGATCTATGGAGAAAATGGGACATAAACATTTGATATTGTGGACGTAGGATTTTAGAGGGGGTGTTTTTTTAGTCGAATGATGGTAGTTTCATCCTTGGAGGTGGTCGGAAATGCTGCATTCAGTCATTTAAAAGTGCCCCCTCGACTAGCTCAAAACCAAAGAAGAAGAAGCACAGTACCTTGAACAGTGTTGTTTTGGCTAATTCCTGTAGATTAGGGTTTCCTTTTGATTTGGGGTATGTCATGGTTCAAAGTAGTCTTTCATCTCCTGATTTCTTTTTATTTTATCTTTAATTTTCCTCTTTCTTTCTAATTTCATACAATTGTATCCCTGTCAACTTCATTTGTCACCCCTAAATTCAAGCGTCTTTTACAAGATGGTCCTTAATTTTTAAATTATTCAATTATCCCCCTGAATGACCACTAAACTTCCAATTTTTCGATCTAACCCCTGATTTCTTATTGATTTCGATCCCTCAAGTCGCGCGCGTTTTGCAAGGTGATCCTTGGCTCATAGAAAGTTCAATTAAGCCCCTATTTTCTCACCAAACTTTAATTTTATGCAATTAAGCCTCTAATTTGACTAAATTAGACTTTTCAAACTTCCAATTGAGTCCTTAACAAAATTGACCTTCCAAGTTACTCTTCTTTGTGATTAAACCCTCTATTAAATAGATTAACTTCTTTAAAAACATATTGAGTCTTTAAAACCAAAAGAAGATATTTCTACAATTTTATTTTTTAAATATAGGTAGCAACAGTCTCCATATATTGAATAATCATCTGTCTCCTAAGTCTTTTTTTTTTAATTTTAGAAGGAAATTCTTAATTTTGACAAGGTTATTTCTTGGTATTTAGTAAATGATGTATGTATATAAATATAATTGTGTGTTTGGCATCAAAGTTATTTTTGGGTTATGGTTTAAAAATATAAGTTTAAAATAAATTTCAAAAAAGAATTTTTTAATAAAATTTATAAAAAAATGATATATTGATTAACCAACCACTGTTATTATTGAAATACAATGCAATAGCTCATTACACCAACAAACAAAATCCAAGAGGTGTTTATAACTTATAACTGAAGTTGCCTTTTCATTTATTGTGCCCCTTTCAATTGAATTTGTCATTTTGTGAAAAGTTCAAGTCGAAACTTTGAAAGAAGTGCGAGGGCAACTACTCCTTGCCTTCTTTTATACTTGTGTTAGTCCAAAGAAACAGGATTGACCTTGCCGCTCTTCTCAAGCGCACTTGGCCAAGTCTGAGCACCCAGAATTCTTTACCTACTGTTTTATTACACAGAAAAGCAACAATTAACAATTCAACTGGCTTAGTTCTATAGGGATTGATATATTCCATAGAGGAATAAGGTAGTCTCTCATTGTCCGCAAGAAAATTGAAGCAAAATCACTGTCCTATACGATATTAAGGAACATTAAGTTGTTTTAATCAAACTGACAGCATGCGTCCACTTCCGTTCCGTTCCTTTGAGTTGAGGCAAGACATGTGAATTTGTCACGGTCCAAAAATAAGATGTCACGGTTTTGATTCCAAAGTAGCTCCCAATTGAGTACAGATGTAATGATCACATGAATACTTGCATTTTTTAGACCTAGGTAGAGAGTCCTATAAATGTTTGCGAAGAAATGATTGTCTTCAACAAAAGAGTGACAAACAGCTGTGATTACACATGGAGAAAAATAGAGCTGCACCTGAAATTCAAAATCATGGCAAAAGCAAGCACTCAATAGCCTTTATCTAGAATTATGTTGCTTCCTTCAACACTTCATCAATACGTATAGAAAGGGAAAATCTAGAGATAAATTAGAAAAGCAAAAGAGCAAGAGAGAGAGTGAGTTTATCACTCTTACAAGTATATTGAACTTCCTGGAAGGGAAAAAGGAGTACACAAGACCTTTTTTTTTCCATGTCAAAAGTATATAACCATCAGAATACATGACTGAGGATCTAATAAACCTGCTTAGGATAAATTATTCCCTATTTCTTCTAGTGCATTTCCCCACATGAACCTCCCTACAAACATCCCATAAAACCCGCTGTACAACAAACAACGCACAAGGAAAAACCCAGAAAAAATTGAAACCAAAAAAGAAGACTAGGGAGAAACGAAAATCTTGAGTATCCACTGAAAACTAGTCACAGCAAATGGGGCAGCGTATTAGTCCATTCTCATTGCAATCAGGGCAACGCTGAAACCCATATTCACCAGTCTCTTCTCCTTCTTCTAACTCTTCCTGTTCTTCATCATCACCTTCATAATATATCTTACAACTCCCTGAACACGTCTCACAAGGCACAAACCTGATATCCCCACAAGCTTCACAAGCCTCTCCAACTCCACCTCCACCACCATCACCCAACATTTCACATCCTTCAACCAGTTTCTCTAATTGTCCTTCCTCGTGCATTCGCCGAATTTCCTCTGCTCCGCCAACGTATTTTCTCCCAATAAACACTCTTGGTAACCCTCCCGCACTAAACCCTTCTCCCATTAGCTCTCTCAACTCCTCCTTGAACCCTGAATGCATTGATACATCTCGTTCATCAACGCGAACTCCTAAGCTTTTTAATATCAACCTCACATGGCAACAAGCCTCGTATGTTTTGCGCACCCCTCGCAAGCTTGTAAAATAAACAACTAACTTATCCTTACTGCGCACACAATCTTTTGCAACAAAATTTACCTTTACAACATCATTCACAGGCAATGACGAATCATCGCTTGCAAAATGAGGCCGTTTCTCGCTATCTATTGGCTTAATGTAAAATGAATGTGTAGGAGAGAGCTCTTCCAATGATTTTCTAAACGTAGAGATGACTTCAGGATCGAATTCCGGACACTTGGAATTAGCATCCTCATCTGCAACTTGAAGCCACCCAGGCGTGTTATTATCAGGAGACAATGTGCCATTCGGCTGCAAATTCATTTTGGGACTATCAGGTATTGATCTTGGATCACGAGAAACATCAAAAGAGAAACTGCGAAACCGATGAGACAAATGAGGAGGAGTCATCATATCTTCAAGCCCTGCCATCAATTCCCAAGTATTGATAGTTTCTGGCTCTCCAGGTTATGTCATAATTGGAGTCCTTGGAACAACTTCTGGGATTTTTTCTTGGATCATACTAGACCAAGTCTTGGCCTCAATTAGTCCCATCGAAAACTCCTCCTTGCTATTCAATTCTTTACTATCCTTCACAAACCCATTCGATCCATCAAAATCACTAACATTCTTCCTTTGATCATCGCCTTTCACAACAACATCAACAGTCCCATTCTGATTCTGGTTCGCAGAATCAAGCGCGAGTGTACCTAATGTGGCGGAGGTGAGTGCCACCACATGGTAGCTATCGCCTTTTTGTCGTGGTGGATGAACAACATGCATTGAATAGCTTCGAGGCACCGGTGAATACAGTGTCTGGCAATGCTTGCATCGCTTTTGTTTAGAACTTGCGCAACCCATTCCTTCTTTTCACAATTCAAATCAATTGAATTTCAAAACAAGCAAAAGTCAAAAATTAAATGACAAGAGAACTAGTAAAACAAACATCCCCCTGTCTGGAGGATGAGTTGGATTGGAAGGTCTATTTGGTAGAGATTTTGATGATAAAATAATAAAAAAAAGAAAAGAAAAGGAGGATTATGAAGAGATTAAATGATTAAGAAATTGCTTAAAGTTGAAGAGAGAATCAGAAAGAAGCTTCTTTTCAGTTTCTAGTTTGTGACAGAGCAGAAGAAGAATAGTAATAGTAATAATAGATCATCACCTGCATTTATCTATATCATAAATAAGGAAAAACTGCAAAAGACAAGCTTCATCAAAACACGTTAAACAACATGAAAAAACATCAAGAAACAAGAAACTTCCTAGATGGGGTTTATTAATTGATGATTAAGAAAACAAACCCAGGTTTAATCAAAGAAAGACTTGTAAGGATGGAAATTAAGGTATGATCCCCTTAATAAACCAAAAGTTTGGAACCTTGAAGGAATGCTGGAGATTGGAAGAGGAATTTAATTCTGTTACGGAGAA
>Ga0325414_1001612_pt1 | contig 22044 bp, 16 predicted proteins | sample PopdelMetagenome_8_FD_206183 | JGI IMG/M metagenome (GOLD analysis project Ga0325414, IMG submission 206183) | Populus deltoides microbial communities from Bellville, Georgia, United States - Leaf-PdKOR-R3 | ecosystem: Host-associated > Plants > Phyllosphere > Phylloplane/Leaf | place: USA... | reverse complement strand
GATCCTCTTGAGATCAGCGTAGGAGTACCTAGTGGGATTCAGTGATCTGTAATCATCCAAAAACATTTCAACCCTGGCTTGATATTCTCTTTGTGTTTTATCGTTGCTATAGGCGCGGTAGAGTGCAATAATCACTATTGCAAAAAGGAAGAATCCTAAAATCACACCTGCATATCAACATTCTGAGTCAGGAAACTCTTTTTTTTTTGGGAAGTAATGTATTGAACCAAGTGTAAAATTGAGATGGAGATTTGAGCAGACTACAAACCAGTAATCAGTAGCTTTCGCCGCACATCTGTAAAGGATTGAATACTTTTTAATTAGCTTCTCCCTTTTAGGCAATTGGTAAAATCATGAAAGCAACAAAAACGAAAAGAGTTTCTAGTGTTTTTTTATTTACATATTCAAATGCCAATTATTAATTTGAAAAAAGGAAGAAAGATAGAAAAGCATACCTTTAGTGTGCGGAAGAATGCTGTAGCATTCAGTTTCAGAAGATCCACAAGTCGGATAGGACCAAGACATAGTAAGAACATAATTTTCTGCACGCAACATACCATGTGGAATTCCATAAATGTTGTACATCTTGGTACAAGATAACAAATCAGAGCCACTAATGGGAATACTTGATTCAACGGCATAAACTTCATGCTTAAAAGTACCCACACATGAGATATTATGTGTGAGCCTTATCTCACTAGAAAGTGAACAATTGAACAAGGTCCAATCATCCAGCCAATCGTTCTTAATTTGGAAGTGAGAAGCCCCTAAACTGAAGTTTAAACGTCGTTGCCTTAGAAAGCAACCTTGAGGATCCCTTGCATAAATAAGTTGATATATATAGTCAATTCTTTCGATATGGAGACTCAATCCAGTTGGCAGCTTAAGCACTGTGCTGTTGTCCTCTGAGCAGGATAGATCAAACCCTGGATATCCACAGTGGTCTGGTTGTTTGTCCTTGATCCGGAAAGGAAATCGGATGTCAGGGCCACGGTTTCCACATGATCCTGTGCAGTTCAAGCTTGCTCCATGGCCTGCAAGGTAGACAATGAAAAAGAAGAACAAACACGTAACCATTTCTGATGAATACTTCATCATCTCCACACTCCACCTAAGATTTTATCTGCATGTGCTGATATAGTTTTGGCCTTTCAGAAAACTCATGTAGTCCTTGGATGGGCGAGTCCTTAACAGTACTGCAGTACACGCGTCCTTGCATGAGAATTTATTTACTCCATCGATCTAGTGTGATGCTCCTCCCTTTGACATTCCTCCACTCACAAACATGTGGGATCCAATTATTCCGTTTTATTTAGATGTGAGCATTATTTCAAACGGTTTGGTTTGTATAAAAAAATATATATAACAGAAGCTTTTTTTTTAAAAAAAATTTAGTTCAAAACAGAAACAAGTTTTGCTATTTTTTTTTTGAATTGAATCAAATAAAAGAACCAAATTAATCGGTTTAGTTTGATTTGTTTTAATTTTTTTTTTTGAGTTAATAGACCTTTGAGCAATTTTGACAAGTTTTAGAGGCAGTTGTTTACACGGCCTCATCATATTTTACAAAAGAAATAATTTTTTTTAAATTAAGTTTTTGTGTTTCTGGATTGTTTTAATGTATTGATATCAAAAATAAATTTTAAAATTAAAAAATTATTTTGATATATTTTCAAGCAAAAAATAACTTTGAAAAACAATCACTACCACAATACTAAATACTATCTTAATTTAATGAGTTTTGAGCTTATAACATACTTTTAGTTTCTAATATGTTTTTTTATTTGGTTTGGTTTGATTCAAATTGATATAATTTGGTTTGGATTGATTTTTAAAAAAGATTTAAAATTGAAACTCAAATGAAACGATTTTAATTTTTCTAACAAATTTTTTTTAAAAACTATTTATTTCAGTTAATTTTGGGTCAATTTCTATGATTAATGTTCTCATCCCTAATAATAATAATCTCTCTATTTACATAGTATTCACATTGTATATGGTATTATGTTTATTTTGGAAACCTAGAATTAGCAGAAAACTGGATTCTATCAAGTGAATTTTAATTACTCTTAATGCTTATGTCAAAGGATTGTTTTTTTTTTTTGTTAAATTAGCATAGTAAACATAAAAATTTAAAGGAATAACACCGTTTAAGAAAGATTTAACAAAATAACTTATTTTCAACTTGTTACACTTCAAAAGTATGATATTTACTAAATGTCGTTATTCCAACACGTGGCAAGTAGTTGTTATTCTTCAGAATAGCGACATTTAGTAAATGTTGTTATTCTGAAGCGTGACAATATGAAACTCCAATTTACTAGCCGATCGGTTTGATCTAGTTATATTAACCGGTCAATTGTTCCATACAAAAATGATAATTTTATAATTTTTTTCTTCCAAATATATTTTATGAGTTAAAATATACATCTCTGTCCAATTTGTAGACTAAAAAATCTCAAAAAGTTATTGTAGTTGGGCTTACGATACGAGTGATTCTAGGTAGTCAGATGTGAGTTTGCCATAACTAAATGAGGATCTACTCCGAACAAATTACATGGATGGCCTAGCAGATATTGTATTTATGGACTAGTGAGATATGTGTCTAGGCTCAAGACGAGGTCTAGTCATGCCAGACCAGAATAACAACTCAAAATGGTCATAACTTTTGATTCGATCGTTGGATTGTGCTCAAATTTTTATAGGATTTTTTGGAGGCCATTTTACCTAGGTTAACCTTACTGTGTTACGTGAACCATTAGATCTTTGGACATAAAAAATCTCACCGAGGACCCTTGGTTTTGATAATTTTGTAATTTTCCTTATTATTTTCGAAACCGGTGTCACTAACCATTATGAACCGGTCGATCGGTTAAGCATGAGAACTATCTTGTCATGCTTCAGAAGCATAACATTTGCTTCAGAAGTGCGATATCTACTAAATGTCGCTATTCTGAAGTGTGACAACTATTTTTTCGTGCTTTGGAATAGCGACATTTAGTAAATGTTGTGTTTCTAAAGGGTGATAAGGTGAAAGTGTGCTATTTCACAAATTTGTTTGTACATTTGTGTCATTTCATCATTTATTTTAATTTGTGTGCTAATTTCCTAATTTATCCTATGCCAGAAAGGACTTGGAGTTGTGATGGATGCAAAATCCTCAACAAGAAATAACTAAGAAGTGTATAATTCATCGTCATTGACACGAGGGTGGTTGAGGGGAAAAGTCTTGCTATGTGAACCAAGGTTGTCAATTACATTCCGTTCTATCTGGAATGACTGGTATATCTTGTTTCAATTACAAAAACAAAACAAACTGGAACATATTTCATCTCCCTCAGAATCTCGGTTTGTTTGAAAAATTTAGCCCAAATTCTAGTTAGAATGTTCAAGTTCCATTCTGGCCATTACGTTCCGGACAAATAATGGTTTTTTTTTAGCTTTTTTTTTTAAATAGTGTTCAGTTTTACAATATCAATTATATCTCTCAATCCAACCATTGTATCGGGCTAAAATTTTACTAGGAGTCTCCTTACATATTTTTATATCTCAGGTTAAAAATTTAGGGTAATCAGAGTTTAGAAAAGCTTTGCAAGACTATCAATGACATTTTTGTAATTTTATTCAAATTCATAATTTTGTTTAGCATTGACATTTTATTGTGCTTTTTTTTTTAGATTGAATTTTTCTCAATTTCAACATTCAACAATAAGTTTATTGGTAATTGAGCTTCATAATTTGTTTTGATTTGATTTATTTAGAATTATCATGGTTTGATGACCTGGTTCACGATTTGGAAGATTAACTTAGTTTGACTTGGATCGACCTAATATTTTATTGTCTCAATATTTAAAAAAAAAGATATTATCTTAAAATTTTTTTAATCAAATAATATTTTTATTACTCATTCAGGTTATTTTTAAACACGTCAAATTGATTAGGTTATATGAATTCAACTCTAATTTTTTTCTTTTCCCGTTAACTCCCACTCGTCATTGAATGGAGGGTGGTTGAGGGGAAAAGTCTTGGAGTTGTGATGGATGCAAAGTTCTCAACAAGAAATAACTAAGAAGCGTATAATTCATCGTCATTGACACGAGGGTGGTTGAGGGGAAAAGTCTTGGTATGTGAACCAAGGTTGTCAATTTCATTCCGTTCCATCTGGAATGACCGGTATATCTCGTTCTAATTACAAAAACAAAACAAACTGGAACAGATTTCATCTCCTTCAGAATCTCGGCTTGTTTCAAAATTTTAGCCCAAATTCTAGTCAGAATGTTCCAGTTCCATTCTAGCCATTACATTCCGGACAAATAATGGTTTTTTTTTTAGCTTTTTTTTTTTTTTTTTTTTAATATTGTTCAGTTTTACAGTATCAATTATATCTCTCAATCCAACCATTGTATCGGGCTAAAATTTTACTAGGAGTCTCCTTATATATTTTTATATCTCATGTTAAAATTTTAGGGTAATCAAAGTTTAGAAAAACCTTGCGAGATTATCAATGATATTTTTGTAATTTTGTTCAATTTCATAATTTTGTTTAGAACTGTCATTTTATTGTGGTTTTTTTTTTAGATTGAATTTTTCTCAATTTCAACATTCAACAATAAGTTGATTGGTAATTGAGTTTTATAATTTATTTTGATTTATTTTATTTGGAATTATCATGGTTTCATGACTTGGTTCATAATTTGAAAGGTTAACCTAATTTAACGTGATTCGATCCAATATATTATTGTCTCAGTATTATTTTTAAAAAATATTATCTTAAATTTTTTTAATCAAATAATATTTTTATTACTCATTTAACTTATCTCTAAAACCGTAGAGTTGATTAAGTTATATAAGTTAACCTTCTATTTTTTTACTTTTCCCGTTAACTCCCACTCGTCATTGAAAGGAGGGTGGTCGAGGGGAAAAGTCTTGCTATGCGAAACTTCGAGCGACGGACCAATGTTTCCATCAATGACTTAAGTGTCTGAGAAGGAAACGAAAATAATGGGGCTTTGACAAGTTCTTGAACCTCTTAATCAGTATTTAAGTCCAGTTTGTCTACATGGCCACCTCGCTATCAGTTGAGAAGGGAGGAAAGAAAAGTAAGGGCTCTTTCCTGTTGTCTTGCTCGAGATACAATGAATCGTGAACGAAACGGTCCATATTTTTGTCATTATACTAGAGGCTACACGAGATTGTACGTAGCTATCCTATGCGAAACTTCAAATGAGGACCATTTCATTTTATTTTTCCGTGTTCATATGTTATTGGGATAATTGTATACTTATAAGACCCCACACCAGAGTTGACTTCAATAAAAGCCCGAGTTAATTCAATTTAAAAAAAATTAAAAAATATATTAGCAGATCAACTTTTTTTTTTTTTTTAATTTTCTAACCGGAATTATCATAAAAAATTATAAAACCATTTTGTTCGGTCAATTTTAGCTCAATGTTTAGAAATATTCAAGATAATCGGGTTAATATGCTCACCTCTAGCAATAATCTCTCTATTGACATAGCATTCACAACTACTATGAATAGGCATATGTTAACATGTTGAATTTGGAAATCTAGAACTGTGTGGGTGTGATGGGGGAGTTAGTTAGCTTGTTCGTCCATGTTTGATTAAGTTTAGTCTCTAGGCTGCAATGAAAATATATAAGATTTTTGCTAAGAAGCTCTTAATTATATATATATATATATATATTGAAGCAAGCGTGGAGAATTCCCTTGCTTACCTCCACTATCCTATAGTTTGACATCAAATCGCTTATCTATGATTAAATTGCATACATGCATTATACTTAAATTGTGTTCTTAATTTTTCTCTTCATAAAAAGCTACATGTCATTAACAAGAGAAAAGGAAACAGAAATCAAAATTTGTTTGCTGGGTCTATGCTCTAATTAGGTTTAGTTATGTGTGCTTCTATTAATTTCTCTAAATTCTATGTATTAGCCTGGAAAAAAAATATCACAGTGCATAACTTTATTTTAGAAAATAACATATATATTTGAATTTGTTAGGACAACTTGACTAGTGCAACAAGACAAAAAAGAAGAAGAAAAATAGATAGTTGGCCCAGATAAAAGGAAAAGGAACGCAAAAACGCAACTTCGTTATACCAAAAACAAGGCTAGAAAAATATTTTGTCATCGTCAATGAAAAAAGGGAGGAATCCAAACGCATATACATGTTCCAAATCGGCGATTATGAAACATTACATTATTTATGTACCCAAAATCCAAATCAATACAAAAGGAGGTTACACGAGATTGTAGCTTACCTCGGCGAAACTTCAAATGAGGACCAATGTTCCATTCTATAATTTTATTTTTCTTTGTTCATGTGCTATTGGGATAGTTGTATATAAGGTGGTTAAAAATATTTTTTTTAATACGACACATAACATACAATATAAACTTGAATTATAAAATTACAAGTAAAATATTTTAACTAAAAATTTTAAAATCGCAAGTAAAATATTTTAATTAAAATCATAAAATCGCAAGTAAAATATTTTAACTAAATTGCAAGATCCAGTCAAGTAGTAAATAATAATATAACACAATTAAAATAAATATGAAATAAACAATACAAATATCCAAACACCTTAAAATACATAATTCAAATAAAAATTCATACATGTCCATAGAATTTCATTATAGGTATATAACTATAAAATAAAAATAAGAATATTATCATCAATATTAAATTAAATAATATAAAAATAAAATAAAAATTATGTATCAACAAATAATAATAAATAAATAATTAGTAAGATATATAATATGAAATTAAGGCGGACATTGTCGATAATAAACAGCCTTAAAGAGAAACAAGCTGGAAGCAACTAACTTGCGCTCTTTCTTCCCATGCATCAAGGATTTTTGAGGTATAATGTGAGAATAACGGTTTGGTATATGATTTCCCCCGTGTTGACTACAATTATGATCTTGGTAAATGGAGATCTTTTTTTTTTTAATAGGAATTATATTTTGTAATGTGGTGTCAGGTGTGCAAAGCTAGTGTCCACAAGTAGTAAACATTATGTGTCGGGTGGGGGAGTGGTCAATGGGGACTGGGAAGTGAGAAGTCATGAGAAAAGGGAGTGCTGAGTCAGCACAACAACTAAGCAATTCTTTTAAATTTCATGTGAAATCGTGATATCGGTACGTGTTTATTGTTTTTTTACGAGTTTGCCCGATTTTATACGAGTTTAACCGAGTTTGACCGATTTTACTGGTTTTCAAGTTTTAACCTCGATTTTACATGTTTTATATGTTTTGACTCGTAAAATCGTATGATTTTACAAGTCAAAACACGTAACGTGTTTTTGACAACCATGGTTGTATACTTATAATTAAGACCTGATATAACAGTTGACCTGAATATAAACTTAAATTAATCTATTTTTTTTAATTATGAAACTACATCATTTTTTTTAAATCAACGAATCACTGGGTGACCTGACAACCCAGTTTTTATAATATTGGATAATTGCATTGTCCGTTGGAAGAAAGATGGGTGTAATATAAGATCAAAACAATAATGCAAAGTCAAAAACTCAAGAACAAGAAGAAAACTGAGAGGGAGATATACTTTTATTAAATGTTTCTCTTTAAGCTTTATTAGTTATTCTCTCTATTTTGTACTACTTAATAATGTTGAATTAAAAGCCTTTTATAAACATAAAGTCATAGACAATCAAGGAATTAAACTAATATAAGGAAATCCTAATATGATCAGGAATTGTATTCTGCTAACTGAACCGGTTGACCATTTCTTAACCGGTCGACCCCTTCAACTTATTCCACTTGATTGCTCTGTCTCAACCAGTCAACATGTTCCCAAATAGTCGATAGGTTCAACTAATTTTCAGAAATCAGTTTACTTTCAACATCCCCCCTTAAACTTGATTTCTTCATAACTCCCAATATATCTCTCATCTTGATAAAAACATCATATTTGAGTGGCTTTGTGAAGATATTCGCGACTTGGTCTTGTGTCTTCATATACTTGACTTCAACTTTCTTGTTTGTAATGCAATCTCGTAAGTAATGAAATCTTATGTCAATATGCTTATTCCTATCATGAAATACTAGATTCTTTGTTAATGCAATGACTAATGAGTTGTCCACATAAATTTCAATAAACCTCTCTTGTGGCATTCATAGTTCTTTCAATAATCTTCTTAGCTAAATGAAATGATAAACACATGATGTAATAGCTATATATTCAGCTTCACATGTTGACAAAGTGACTATGGATTGCTTCTCTGAACTCCATGTGAATATTGTGTCTCCCATGTAGAAAACAAAATCCATAGAGCTCTTTCTATCATCCATATCTCTAGCTCAATCACTATCACTATACCCTATAAGCTTAAAGCTATTAAAATAATCATAGAACAAGTCAAAATCAACAGTACCTTTGATATACCAAAGAATTTGCTTCAATGATTTGAAGTGTATCATAGTTAGTGTCTCCATAAATCTACTCACAAGTCCTACTTCGAAAAGAATATCTGAATGAGTGTATGTCAAATATCTCAAACTCTCAACAAAGCTCTTGAAGGTTGTAGAGTTTATCTTCTCTCCTTCATCAATCTTTGACATCTTTACTCTACACTCAATCGGCACAATCTTTGAGATCTTTACTCCACACTCAATCGGAGCATTTACTCTTGCACAATCCTTCATCTTGAACTTTTTGAGAACCTCTGAGCGAAAAATCATAAATTGACTAGTTTCATGTAAAATAAAAAAATTCATAACTCTTTATCGGGTTATCAGAAAATTCTAAAAATTTACGTGGAGCCTTCTAATATGATGTCTTAGCTTGGATTAAAATTTTAGAATTTTTAGAGAAATTCAGAAATTTGACGAAAAATCACAATTTGACTAGTTTTACGTTATTGGACATAATTTTCAATCCGACCATCGGATTGAGGTGAAATTGTATGAGAAATCTTAAAATATATATTAAATAAAATCTGGTTAAAATTTTAAGATGAACAAAACTTGGTAGTGCTAGAAAATAAATAAGGACTGTCAAATAGAGGTAAAAATACTCATTAAGGGTAGAATGGTTATTTGCCATTGAAAAGAAAACAAATAAGCTCTCCTCTTTTATTAACTGCCGACTGGGCAGAAACAAAAATATGAAAAGAAAGAACATAAAATAACGTGAGAGAAAGAGAGAAAAGTAAGGAAAAACATTAAGAAAATTGAGAGAATACCTTTATAAACTTGCAAGTTCAACTTATAAAACACTAAATCAAGTGAAGGAAGGAGAAATTGAGAAGGGAAATTCAGCTAACTTTGGAAGAGAAGAGAAATTGGAAGAAAAGCAATAGGTAAGCATGAGAAGTTTGGATTTAATATTTGATTTAGATGTTTTCTTAAGCTTACTTGATTAAGTTATGAAGTAATTTCATGGAATTTTACCTTAGTTTCCCTTAAATCCTTCATTTTTGAACTTAGGGTTCTTATGTGACTTTGGGGGGATTAGGAGGGGAAGGAAAATGATGAAATTGAAGTGGAATAGAATGAAAACAAGTTAAAATAACAAGTAAATAAAGAAAAATTTGGGGGAGGAAAACAAACATCACATTCGGCCAAATGAAGAAAAAAGCGGGAGAATGAGTTTTGATGTTAATGTTTAGAAAAAAACCATGTTTAATCATGATATTTGAAATGTAAGAAAGACTAAATGAAGAAATAGCATTTAAATTGAAAAAAAAAAGAGAAAAATAATAAGTAAATTAAAATTAAAAGAGAAATAAACTTGTTAAAAGAAAATATGAAGACAAGATGTCTAGATTGTGTTTGAATATAGTTCTTACATATATTTAGATAAAATAAATAATATGATGTGAGGGCATAAATAATAGAAGGATTATTTGATGGAGGAATTATGAACATAAAGTAAGAAAAGAAGTAACTTGAGTTAAATATGAGATTGTATGTAAAATAATGATGTTATATTTGAGAATGAATTTTTATTAGAATAAATTACAAATAAAAATATTACGTGCTTTTTGTTTCGACACGTAAGAAAAATATTGATGGACTAATGATATAATGACACTTGATTGATTCAGGAATTGTGTCTGGAGTTGGTTATCAGACAGGAGGAGCTGGGTCATCCCGAGCAGAAGGTAGGTGATTCGGTATCTTATTTTGTAATTTTTAGTTTCCCTAAATATCTATATTGTTTATTTAATTGATGTTAAGAGAATGGAGCAAATGAATAATTTGAGTTATGATTATGTGAATTATCGGTAAATTATGTGAAATTACCGGGTTTATTGGTTAACAAAGAGGTTAACCGGATATGGGTAATTCGTATGGAATTACCGGATTGTTTGGCTAACAAAAGAGGTTAGCCGGATGCTGGGTAATTCGAATGGAATTACTGGATTGATTTTGGTAACCGAAATGGGTTAGCTGGATTTTTGGGTAATCAAGAGAATTACCGGGTTTATTGGTTAACAAAGAGGTTAACCAGATAAGGAGTAATTCATATGGAATTACCGGATTGATTGGCTAACAAAAGAGGTTAGCCAGATGATGGGTAATTCGAATAGAATTACCGGATCTATTGGTAACCGAGGAAGGAAAACCAAATTTCTGAGTAATTATATGGAAGTGTTAGATTTATTTGGTAATTAAGATGAGTTAGCTGGATTTTTAAGTTTTGAAAAGATTATGTAAATTAAGGGATTGACTTAGATTGAAGTAGAAGTATTAAACTTCGAAGGTTAAGAGTAAATAATTAATATTAGACTAATATAGTGAGTAAGTTAATTAATATGGTTATTATTAAAATAGGTACACCGCGAGGTGATGCAGATCGTTAGATGTAGGAATTCTCCTGTTTATGAATTACTATTTTGGAATGTAATTTTCATGTATGTACTTTCAGTGTAAATCCTCTTGTGTTGTAAAAAAATCAAGCAGAAGATGTGTAGTATGTAATAGACGAATTACTTTTGTGTTGTAAAAATCAAGTAGAAGGTGTAATATGTAGTGGATGTATTATATATATGTATAGTTGTTAGTATGACCAAATCATTTCCAAAATGATAAGATAAGATTTTAATATAAATATAATATGACTTTTAAACTTAATTTTGTATTTATGTAGTTTAAAGGCATATATGCAGTTAGTTAGCATTTATTACTTTTAGTGATGAATTTGTTTATCTTTTGAATTGTTTTAGTAGTACTTTTATGTTGATTTACTAATTGATATTATAAGACTTGAATATATTGATAAGTATAAGTATTGAGTTATTGTTTGATGAATGGAATGTGATCCAGGATGATTGGATCAAGATGGAAGTCGTAATAACGTATACTAGAAGTGTTGTCGTTAACTTGGTACCAACAAAAATAGAGGAAACTCTACCAAAAAAAATTTTTAAAAAAAATCCTATAATTTTAGACATATTATCCAATATTTGACATTTGTAAAGAAATGTTTGGAGATTTCATGACATTATAATTTGAGAGTGTTACAACCTCCATTGCAAACTTCTCTTGATTCACAAAGATTTCATCTTTGCCTTTTTTGATTTCAATCCCTAGGTAGTAGGATATGTCAATATCTGTCATATCAAACTCCTTTATCATTGTTTGCTTGAAGTCTCTAAACATCTTTGGATTATTTCCTATAAAAATCAAGTCATCCATATACAAACATACAATAAGAGTATCACCATTCTCTTTGATCTTTACATAGATAACATGTTCATAAGGGCATTTAACAAATCCATTCTTTAAGAAATAGCCATCTGTGCGACTATACCAAGCCATTTAGGCTTGCTTCAATCTATACAAGGCTTTGTTCAACTTTAATACCTTATCTTCATGTCCTTTCACTTTATATCTCATAGGTTACTCAATGTAGACCTCCTCCTCAAGAAAGCCCTTTAGAAAGGTTAATTTGACATTCATTTGATAGATTCTCCATCTATGTTGGGCAACGATGACAATGATTAATCGAATAGTCTTCAATTTAGCATATGGAGCAAATACTTCATCATAGTTAATCTCATGCTTTTGACTATAGCCTTTTGCCACTAACCTTCCCTTGTACCTTTCTACTTCTCCTTTGACATTCTTCTTTTCTTTATAGATCCACTTGACACCTATTGACTTCTTTCCTCTTAGTCAACGAACCAATTTCCATGTTTCATTCTTCTCAATTAATGTAATCTCCTCATCCATAGCAATTCTCCACTTTTCATCCTTCATTGCTTCTTCAAACACAATAGCATCACATGTAGCAAGGTGATAATAAAGAAGATCATAACCAACAAAGATCATCTTTTTGCTCTTGTCATCTAGTTTAATCCTTACTTAATCATCTAGATGCATATAGTCAATGCTTCCAAACACTTTCAAGTGAGTAGTACTTGATTTTCTTCCATTCCATGCTTCTTATGGAGTCATGCCATTTAAGCCTTTAGTAGGACACCTATTTGACAAATAAATAGCACAATCTACAGCTTCAGCCTAAAAATATTTAGGCATTTTCTTGGTTTTGAGCATGCTTCTTGCCATGTTGAGGATGCTTATATTATTTCTCTCCACCACGTCATTTTATTGTGGGGATCTAGACACCGTTAGGAGTCTCTTTATGTCATGATCTTCACAAAACTTATTAAAATTATTAGAAAAAGATTCACCCCTTATCCATCCTAAATGATTTTTTAGAATAACCACTTTCTTTTTCAACTAATACCTTAAACTTCTTAAAAGAACTAAACATATTAAACTTTTCTTTTAAGAAGTATACCCAAGTTTTTCTACTATAATCATCAATAAAAAGTAGAAAATACAGATTTTTATCAAACAAACATGGTTTGATGGGACCACAAACTTCAACATGTATTGCTTGTAGGGGTTAAGTTGCTCTTGATGTAGACTCCTTCAGAAAGCTCTTGTGAAATTATTTACCCACTAAACACCCTTCACACAACTGATTTGGATATATAATGGATGGTAGACCCTTCAATATATTTTTTTATACCATCATCTTCAAGCTATCAAAGTTTATATGCCTAAGTCTCATATACAAAAGCCAAGTCTCATACTTCACACATGCATTTAGGCATTTAGGCACATCTATCTCAATATTTAGCAAGAACATTCTATTCTTTTTCGTGACTATCTTTGCAATCATAGCTCATTTAGCGTCAAGTAATGTCAAGACATGATATTTCATCTTAATCTCACACCCCTTCTCTAACAATTATCCTGAGCTCCATATGTTGCTTTTTACCGTTAATATATAATAGACATCACCAATATTGTGCCTTCTTCGCGGGGGCGCAGCATCACGATGATACTTTTCAGGCGATGTCCTGGAATGGTCTTTGGTTTGATAAAGGAGTCGTCACCTAGTATTATGGTTACTAAAAACCCTAATTGGTCTTTCAGAGATTTTAGGTAAATGATTGATTGCATAAAGAGAATGTATTAACACCCTTAATAAGCTATATTTGAGGTAGGCTGCATTGTTTTTTTCTTTTTGTTTGTTATGGTCTGATAATGTTTCTATCAACTTACTATAGTGGGTTTGCTATGATAAACAAACTCTAATTTTCTAGGTCAAGAACTTAGTCTAGAATAGTGAAATGTTTTCAATTATCGTTGAGGCTTCTTTCATGATAGACTTTGAATTTTTGGCAATCGTGTAATTTCAAATAATATTTTAGATAAAATTCATTGTAGTTTTTTTTTTTATCCTTGTATTATGAATGAATAAGTTATATTATTCATAATAATATTTTGGACATTAACCTCATACAGATTTTTTTATCTTTATATTAAAGTGAGTAATAATAAATTATTATCTCTATTAATATTTTGGATATTAACTCCTTTTAGGTTTTTTTATCCTTATATTAAAAATGAATAATATATTTTTCTTGCTAAAAATAATTTTTTTTCTATTTTTAAAATATAGACCAAAATCCTTTGAAATTTTACAAACTTGTTATAAAATCCATGCAACATATTTTTTAAAACATGCCAACATATTTTAGATTTTTTTTAAAAAATGTTCAAATAATTTTAAGGATTTTTTGCCATATGCAAGGTAAAAAAAAAAAAGAAATGTTTTTTTTTAATATTTTATTTAGGCTTTGTTTGGCAATAACCTATTTTTCTTAAAACCAAAACTATCAAAATAGGTCTAAGGGGTGTTTGTCAAACACATCCTTAAACCAAAAAAACCTTTAGCATAAACATTTCCAGCCAAACATGGTCTTAACATTTTGACACGATTTTGACATGACCGGGTTGACCTGAAATTTTTGGTTTGACCATAAACCAAACAAAAAATACTAGTTTGACCCGAAAACTAAATCAAAACAAAAACTAAAACTTAAAACGAATCAAACTTTAAAAAAGCACAAAACACAAAAATCTTTGACCAAAAATGGATCAAACCCAGAAAAATCAAAAACACAAAGAATATCCAAGGCAAATCTAGCAACATGGATCCTAACTTAAGACTAGATACAATCAAAACAAAGATATAAACATGTTGGAAATCATACAAGGATCCATACTCTAGCATCCATTCACTTTGATTATCAAAGAATCAACATGAGTTTATCAAAATGAGTTTCAATTTAAAACCGGAACCCTAGGATTAAAACCGCTAGAAACTTGTTATTGATGCAAATAAACCCTAAACTATTTACTAGTCACATTACCTGAATGGTTTAGTGAAAATAATTGAACAATTCAAATCATGGGGCTAAGACAATGTTCTTCCGAAGAACAAGAAGAACATCGCCTTAAACCCAACCACGATCCAGAAAAATAAAATCAGCCATAGTTAAGCCTCCAAAACTGATTTTGCTTACCTCTAAAACATGTTTTTTTTTTATTCTAACAAGTCACACTATCATAACCTAACATGTTTGAATAAAAAAACCAACAAATAACATCAAAACATCAAAATCATGCAAGAGGTTCCAATCTTCAAAACTATCAACTTAAAACAGCCTATATATTTATGTAATTTGGTTTCAAAAATGATATCTTGACACTCAAAAGAACTTAAACAAAAACCAGGAACCTATAACATGCATCAACAAGCCCTAAAAAGACATCAAACACCTACTGTCATATTTAGTAGAATACAAAAACCATTTTATTTTATCAAAATCAATCACAAACATATTATATTGGCACCCAATAACACCAACAACAACTCCAAACAAGATTTAAAAAATAACAACAAATATTTTATATACTAATTTAAATCAAAACTAAAGAACATCATAACACTAAAGCAAGTTCACAAACATTTTTAAACATGTAAAATAAGCTAGAGGTGTTCCTTATAGACATCACCTACTAGGTTAGTGAAGGATTATACCTTCCCAAAACTCATAATAGTGGCTGTTGCGCTTTGGTTTTTTATTTTCCAAGCTTGTTACTTTTTCTCAAAGTTGAGGAAATCCTTGTGTTAGGCTTTTAAACCTTCACACTTAGAGTTTCTTTATCAATCTTTTCCTCACCTCTTTCTCTATTTCTCCATTTTTTCTTTTTCCTCCCCTATTTCCTCCCTTCTTATTTGACTGATTTTCTGGGGGTATTTATAGGGTTTCAAGCTAGGATTTTTATGGATTTAATTAAAGATTGATCCTTATTCATCAAAGCTTGGTTCTGTTATCAAGATAGAAGAATTTTAGGTATGTTTTACACGTGAGCTTTGTACCTATGCTAGTTTTACAATGGTGATTTTACAATAAGCTTGGCTTTTGGAGATTTTGGTGGTTTTCCTAAACTTGGAGACCAAGGAGCTTGTTTCTGGCCTTTTGATCTTGAGAGAAACATGATCAACCTTTAACAATAACCCACTGAGAAGTCTTGAAGTGTGAACACACGAAAAAGATTAGTGATTTTGAGAAATGGTATCGCAACCATTGATGACTGAGTTACCAATTTTAGAGGCTTTGTCAGTTCAACGCCAATTTAAACGTCATTGGAGACCACCTGATCTTGGCAGAGAAGAAACATATCTTTTGTTTGGATCCATTCTTGCTCAATTTCAAGGTTTGTAGCTCCATATTCATTCATTTAAAAGTGCCAACCGGATCAGTCTAGAATCTAAAAATGCAGTATTGACTGATCGGGGACAAGATGTTGTTGAGTTCGTTGATGAAAATGGGATGTAAACGTTTGATGAGAGTAGCTAATCTTTGTAGATAAGGTGTTTCTTAGTTGAATGGTGGTGTTTACAATCTCAAAGGTGGTCGCAAACACCACATTTATTCGCCTAAAAGTGCCTACTCAATTAGCCAAAATTACCAAAGAAGAAAATAAATAATGGCTGAATGACGCGTCAACTAGATTAAACCCTAAAATTATGATTTTTAATTTGGGATTTGACAAACTTAAATTTAGTCCTTGTTCTTTCAATTTCTTTTAATCGCACTCATAATTGCCTCTCATATTTTAATTGCATGCAATTGCACCCTGTCAAACTCAATAGTCAACCCCAAAGTTAATCTCTTATATATTTCATTTTAGTCCTAGGTTATGAAATTATGCATTTTGGCCCTCAGTTGATCAATAAACTTCCAATTTCTTCATTTTGACCTTTGATTTAATCAATTTCAAACCCCTACATTCACATGTTTTTTTTTGTTTGGTATTTAGTTTTGGATTTCTTCAAGCAAGTTTCTAATTACTCATCAAACTTCAATATTTATACAACTAAGCCCTTGATTTGACCAAATTAACTCTTTAAAATTGCAATTCAACCCTAGACTTTAATTTCTTCTAAATAAAGCCTAAATTAACTTCAAAAATCAATTTTTCTTGCAATTAAGCCCTCAATAAATTCAATTAAACCTTAAAAAAAACTCAATTAAGTTCTTAAACATTCAATTTTGAATTTTTCTCAAATTGAATTTTCCTTGCTAATAGGGTCTTTATAAGTCAAAATTGGACTGTCAAATTTTTTAATCTTGTGTATTTTGATCTTTCTCAACTAGTCTTTGGAAATTTCTAGGCATTCTCCATGTTCTCCTCACTGATATATTTCTTATTTTCTTCAATATTTTTTTTAATTTTTTGTATTTTCTTTTCTTGTTCTTTGCATGTTTATTTGGGGCCCAAAAATGGATAATAACAACCAATAAGTTGATGACTTTCATCTTTGAATTTAATCAAAATTATATATTTTCCTTTAATGGCAACATTTGAATGATCCGTAAAGGTGACATTACCTCTTATTGATTCATCAAGCTCTATGAACTTGTTTTTGTCTCCACACATGTGGTTGTTGGCTCCATTGTCTAGATACCACATGTTCCCTTTGTCTTGCATTCTCTCATTATGCACTAGTAGTAGGGTGGTTTCCTTCTTTTGTTCTATCACTAGATTTGCATTCTCTTCAACCCTCTTGGTTGGGTTATAACAATCCCTAGCATAATGACGTGTGTATATATATATATATTACCATTATTGCATTTAACTATTGATTTGCTAAACCTGGGTCTCGTATTGTCACTGTCAGTATAACCAGTCGACCAATTAAGGTTCATTGCCTCCTCCACCAAATTTGCGTCTTTTTCCACTTCTTTTAGTTTGTCCATGTCCTCTACCCTCTTGGGAATATCCAGAACCATTTTGCTTTGGAAAAAATGCTTGTGCACCCGCATCCTCTTGAATCTCATTGACTCTTTTCTCACGGCCTTGTAATTTTCCCATGAGACTTTGTATTGAAAGAACATCTATATTTTGCGACTCCTCTATCGCGACCACCATATAATGAAACTTGTTTTGCAGCGAACATATGATCTTATCTACTACATGTGTCTCTTCCATCTTCTCTTCATATCTCTTTATTTGATTATATATGGTCAATATTCTTGTAAAGTATTCTAAAATATTATCTTATTCAAGCATATGTAACTTTTCAAATTCATCACGTAGTTTTTATAGACATACCTTTCTCATATTATCAACTTCCTGGTTTGATTCTTTTAAAATTTTTCATACTTGCTTATCAGTGGTTGTGTTAGCTACTATCTCAAAAATGGCATCATCCAGATATTAATGGATGATTGTTGATGCTTATTGATCCTTCCTTCGAGCCTTTTGCACAACCTCTCTTTGGAATGAAATCAATGTTGCTCCATCTATAGGCTCCTCAAAGCCTTTTTCAACCGTCTCTCATACATCTTGAGAACCTAGCCAAGCTTTTACTCGAATACACGAAGTTTCATAGTTGTCCTTTGTCAACCTAGGACATTGAAGCGGGAAGTTTGGATTGACCATGTCAAATAATCAAATCTAAGATCTAATACCACTTGTTGGAAGAAAGATGAGTGTGGTATAAGATCAAAATAGTAATGCAAAATCAAATACTCAATAAGAAGATTGAAATGAAGGTATACTTTTATATATTAAGTGTTTCTCTCTAAGCTCTCATAGTTATTCTTTCTCTTTTGTACTACTTAATAATGTTGAATTGCAAGCCTTTTTATAGGTATAAAGTACTAGACAATCAAGGAATTAAACTAATATAAGAAAATCATAATCTGAACAGAAATTATATTTGGCCGACTGAATCGGTTGATCGTTTCTCAACCAGTCGATTGCTTCAACTTGGTTGCTGTAACATCCTCAAATTATAATGTCACGAAATTTCAAACATTTCTTTATGAATGTCAAGTATTAAATAATATGTCTACGATTATGGAATTTTTATTTTCTTTTTGAAAACTTCGACAGAGTTTCCTCTATTTTTGTTGGTACCAAGTTATCGACAACACTTCTATTATATGTCATTACAACTTCCATCTTGATCCAATCATTCTGGATCACATCCCATTCATCATTCAATCTCTCAATACTTATACTTATCAATATATTCGAGTCTCATAATATCAATTAATAAGTCAACATAAAAGAATTACTAAAACAAATTGAAAGATAAACAATTTCATCACTAAAGAGTAATAAATGCTAACTAACTACATATATGCATTTAGACTAAATGAATACAATATTAAGATTAAGAGTCATATTGTCTTAAAACATCTAATGTATTCTACATTTTATATTATAAACTTATCTTATCATTTTGAAAATGATTTAGCCATACTAATATCTATACATATATATAATACCTCCATTACATACTACACATCTTCTATTTGATTTTTACACCACAAAGGTTTTCAAAGAAAATGAAGACATATAAATATTACATTTTAAAATGATAATTCATAAACAGAAAAATCCACCATCTAACCATCTGCATCACCTCGTGGTGTACGTATTTCAACAATAACCACATTAATTAATTTACTCAATATCTTAGTCATATATTAATTATTTTACTCTTAACCTTTGAAATTTAATACTTCTAACTTCAATCAATTAATTTACATAATCTTTTCAAAACTTAAATATCCAGCTAACTTATCTCGATTACCAATAATTCTAACACTTTCATATAATTACTCACAAATTTGGTTATTTTTTCTCGGTTACCAATAAATCCGATAATTACATCTAAATTACCCATCATCCAGCTAACCATTTTTGTTAGCCAATCAATCTGGCAATTTCATATGAATTACCCCATATCCGATTAACCTCTTTGTTGACCAATAAACCGGGTAATTCTCTTAATTACCCAAGAAATCCGGGTAACCCATTTTGGTTGCCAAAATCAATCCGGTAATTCTATATGAATTACCCAGTATTCGACTAACCTTTTTTGTTAGCCAATCAATAATTCCAGTAATTTCACATAAATTACTAATAATTCTCATTTGTAGTAATCACTCAATTTATTCATTTGCTTCATTCTTTTAGCATCAATTAAATAAACAAATATGTGGTTGTATGTGAAATGATGATGTTATGTTTGAGAATGACTTTTTATCAGAACGAATTAAAAAAAAAATTACATGCTTTGCATTTCAGCACGTAAGAAAAATATTAATGAACTAATGATATAATGACATTTGATTGATTTAGGAGTTGTATCTAGAGTTGGTTATTAGACAAGAGGAGCTGGGTCATCACGAGCAGAAGATAGGTGATTCGTCACCTTATTTTGTAATTATTAGTTTTCCTTAAATATTTATGTTGTTTATTTAATATTAATGTTAAAAAAATAAAGCAAATAAATAAATTAAGTGATTATTACAAATGAGAATTATTGGTAATTTATGTGAAATTACTGGAATTATGTGAAAGACCGCTTCAACTTATTTAACCTGGTTGCTCTATCTCAACTAATTAACCGTTTCAACTAATTTCTAGAAATCAGTTTACTTTCAACATTTTCACTATCTTTCCCTTACAACCGAAGGAAGCATATCTTGGAATATCTCATGGATTTAGACTGGATTGGGTGTTTTGGTTTTTGATGAGATGCTCCAAGAAAAATATCAGGCTCGCTGGATGTCGTTGTTTGTGGTATTGACAGTTGATGACTTTTTTTTTTTTTTTACTTTTCAAAGTTAATGATTCTGACATTTCGAAGGAGGTGGGAAATTATCTTCGTCTGTGAAGTAGTGTTGAATGGTGGATCAATAACTCACTGTCTGCTTTGCTACTATTCCTATCCGATGACTCTGACATTTCAAAGGACGACCATGTAGGGGTGTTCTCCTTCACCTTTCATTGCATTATCAGTAGCTTCCACTCCGAAATTCAATAGTTTTTGTTGGAGAAAAAAGAAAAGGAAAAAAGAAGAATAGTTTGTGCAAAAATTGCGTATACCTGTGGTTCACTTCAGCCTTCCCCATGTTTAGAGGAAGGAACGTCCTTTTTGCTTGCTACAGAGCTTTTGTTTTACAGCTAGTAGTCTTCCAAACCTGCCATTCTAACAACATCACTACTCTTTGTGCTCCTTCTTCATGCGGCAATATCCAAAACATTAGCTACCCTTTCAGACTGAACACTGATCCACAAAGCTGCGGAAACTATAATTATACTCTGATTTGCGAGAACAATATTTCTACAGTATTATATTTGTATTCAGGTAAATACTACGTGCAGGCAATCAACTACGGTAACTTCACAATCCGAGTGGTAGATGCTGGTGTACAAGGTAATTGCTGCTCCATCCCTCGTTATTCTTTGGCACGTGACAACTTCAGTTACGGAGATCCGTACACATGGTATATCTACAAGCAGGTGCCGCCGGGAGTAAGTGAAGGTTTCGTGTACTATTGGGGGCCCCGGCACTTACCTCCACTATCACTGCCTATGATTTTCATGAGCTGTGAAAATACGGTGAATTCTCCTCTTTATGTGGACACGGCTCCCTACGGCCTTAACTATGGATCAGGAAATTATTCCAACTCTTCTCTTGTGACTCATTCGAATTATGTGACTCTTGGGGGCATGAATGCCTCGGATTTGATGGAACTGTGCAGCATAGAGAAAATATTTTTGCTTCCAGAGAAGAACTACACAGACAAGTCCTTTAAAGAAATACACAGTGACCTGGCATATGGGTTTGAGCTTTCATGGTACAACATCTACTGTGAAAATTGCACAACGGGTTGCTACATCGACAGTGCAGACCGTCGTCAATGCCTTTACAATAACTGTATGTAACACTTGATGATTAAGTTGCATCAGATTTGATTAATAAGACTATAAATAACTTGTGATTTGAGGTGGTTTCATATATTTTCTCTGGCTTACTTTTCAATTTTTCATTTTTTTGGGTATTAGCACAATATTGCACTGTCCCCTGATGTTCATGTACAAATTCTGTGCATCCATTACCCGTGGATTCTACTATAGTGGACTGATCATAAGATTCATTCATGTTCATAATGTGGTTTAAGGGAGGTGGATAGATTCATTGGTCTTTTGCAATTTTAGGATTGACATGGATATACATTAATAAATTGTGTGCGCTCTTTTCTATTTTCTTTCGCATTTACTATTGTGTATACCATTAGATCCTCGTTTCTTAACCTAAAGCTTCAACAGATGATGATGAAAGCTATTGGCAAATTGTACTCTACTAT
>Ga0325414_1001611_pt1 | contig 22049 bp, 10 predicted proteins | sample PopdelMetagenome_8_FD_206183 | JGI IMG/M metagenome (GOLD analysis project Ga0325414, IMG submission 206183) | Populus deltoides microbial communities from Bellville, Georgia, United States - Leaf-PdKOR-R3 | ecosystem: Host-associated > Plants > Phyllosphere > Phylloplane/Leaf | place: USA... | reverse complement strand
GCAGTTGCCATCATCTAGTTTCAATAATTCATGCATAAATGCACAATTGCTCGTACGAGCATTACACACATCCACGTTGACAGGACTTGCAAATTTGGTTTTGAAGCATCACAGGCCCATTAAACCAGGGGGTAAAAAAACAAAACAAGTGAACCTAGTCAACCTGTAAGCTCAAAGTCAGGCCCAAAAACAAAATAACCCCAAACAGCAGCGTGACGAAGCGAGCAGAGCCCGAGAGAGACAGTCCAATAACACAAGGTATGTGCGTCCAAAGAGAGAAATCCTGAAAAAACCTACTACGAGTATTGTATTTGTGCGTGGGAACTTGAAAGTCCCTTCCTCCTTTTCACTCCCACTCGAAATCTCCATTTCCCTCCACGCGCGCACACACCCTCTCTCACTATACATAAAGATCCATAGAGTATTTATCTGCCTCTGCTCTTAGGGATACTTACTTCTTGATAATAATATTAAGCACACACAGTTAACGCGCTATCAAAGACAAACAGATTCGCACAGAAAGAGAGAGAAAGGGGAAGGTACTTTCCCTCTTTTTCTCTCCAACCCTATCTTCTCGCTTGTTTAAATCTTACATTTCTTAAGCTTCTTCTGCTTTCTAATTGTTTTGACTGATTGATATAACTTGTGATACGATATCGCTAGATCTGTTACATTTCCCACTTCTTTTCTTGATTTAATAAAGATTTTTTTTATCGTCCTAGCATTAGATCTAGGGGTTCTTTGCTCTCACGTGTTATTATACTATTCATTCGCTAATTTTATTCGCTTTTGCGTATCTCTCTGTTTTTTTTCTTGATATTATTTTGCTATATTAATATTTATTAGCAATTTCTGTACCCAAAATGTTAATAAGTTGATAGTGTTTTTTGTCTGCGAGATAGAAAAATGGGTAGATGATATATAAACGAGTAATATAGGTAGAAAATTGGGGGGGATATATCATTTCCACTGAAAAATTGAATCTCTTTTATGTAAAAGGTAGTGACGTATTTTAGATATAATAAAATTGGAATTCTGTAGGAAGGATATCCGTGCAATTATTTTCGTTGAATTAATAATATATTAATGCTATGCGAAGGCACCTTCTGGTGAGTTTGATCGCATCTCATTTTTTTTAGTGGGGGTCTGGAAATGATTTATATGTGTCGCGTGACTCTCCTTATGTTTATGATTTAATGGAGGTTTTTTAGGTTTTCTGATAGAATCAGCCTTCTTAGCATTTTGGTAGATTTTAGATGCTTACAATTTTATTTTTTTCACTTTGATGACTCTTGTTGAGAATAAAATAACGTTCAGATATACTTTCTTGGATATAGAATCTAGTTCGTAGTCATTATTATCCCGGGGTTGCTCTTTCTTACTACCTCTATAAGCATTTTGTCTATTTAATATTTTGTATTTTTTAGTTTCTTTACTTTCATCAAGCTTGAGAATTGGATGGTTGAGTGTTTTCTAACCTTAATTTTGTGAATATGCCTTTGTTCATTGTTAAGAATATTTCGGCTTTTCTTATTTTCCTTTTCTTTTCTCAATTGGTCCGTTGGATAACATTAAAAAGTTTGTCTGTAAATGTCTGCAGGTTTCTCTGAAATGGATGCCACTGAGTCAAAGTCACAGCCCCGACCATTTTCAATAAAGCTGTGGCCCCCTAGTCAAAACACAAGGCAAATGCTTGTGGTTCGTGTTACTGACAATCTCACTACTAAGTCGATTTTCACCCAGAAATATGGCAGTCTGAGCAAGGAGGAGGCTGAGGAGAATGCAAAAAAAATCGAAGATGTTGCTTTTGCTACTGCAAATGAACACTACGAAAAGGAGCCAGATGGTGATGGAAGTTCTGCAGTACAGCTTTATGCCAAGGAATGCAGCAAGCAAATCTTGGAAGTTCTCAAAAGAGGCCCTTCTAGCAAGGACGACAAAGAAGTTTTGGTGTCCGAAGAAGTTAGTGCACCCCGTGACACCATGTTTGATATATCTAAAGGTGCGCGATCCTTTATTGAGGCTAAGGAGGCCGAGGAAACACTTGAGCCATTAAAAGAGCCAGGAAACTCTTACACTAAAATATGCTTTAGCAATAGAAGCTTTGGTCTAGAAGCAGCTCGTGTTGCTGAACCCATTCTGGCCTCCATTAAGAATCAGCTGAAGGAAGTTGACCTGTCAGATTTTATTGCTGGAAGACCAGAGGCAGAAGCACTTGAAGTAATGAATATATTCTCCACTGCTTTGGAAGGTAGCATTCTCAAGTCCTTGAACCTTTCAAATAATGCCTTGGGTGAGAAGGGTGTTAGGGCTTTTGGGGCACTCCTTAGGTCACAGAGTTGCTTGGAGGAGCTCTACTTAATGAACAATGGCATCTCAGAGGAAGCTGCTGAAGCGGTCTGTGAATTAATTCCTTTGACAGAGAATCTTAGGGTTCTTCAGTTTCATAACAATATGACTGGAGACAAAGGAGCACTTGCCATCTCTAAGGTTGTGAAGCGCTCTCCCTTACTGGAAGATTTTCGATGTTCCTCCACAAGGGTAGGCTCTGAAGGAGGAGTTGCCTTATCAGAAGCTCTTGACACTTGCACCCATTTGAAGAAGCTTGATTTGCGAGACAATATGTTTGGAGTGGAAGCAGGAGTTGCTCTGAGTAAAGCTCTTTCCAAAGATGCTGGTTTGACAGAAGTTTATTTGAGCTATCTTAATTTGGAAGATGAAGGTGCCATGGCTATAGCTAGAGCTCTAAAGGAATCAGCTCCCTCACTGGAAGTCCTGGATATGGCTGGAAATGACATAACAGCTGAAGCTGCTCCTATTGTAGCTGCTTGTATAGCAGAGAAGCAACATCTTACCAAGTTGAACTTGGCTGAAAATGAACTCAAGGATGAAGGTGCTATCCAGATCAGTAAGGTCTTGGAAGAAGGCCATCTCCAGCTGAAGGAAGTTGATATGAGCATCAATTCTATACGAAGGGCTGGGGCTCGAGTCTTGGCAAGGGTAGTGGTGCAGAAGCCTGAGTTTAAATTTCTAAATATTGATGGGAATTTTATTTCAGATGAAGGCATTGATGAGGTGAAGGAAATGTTTGAGAAATTCCCAGATAGGCTTGGATCCTTTGATGAGAATGATCCTGAAGGAGGTGATGATGAGGAAGAGTCTGGAGAAGGTGAAGGTGATGAGCATGAGTTGGAAACGAAACTGGAGAAGCTTGAAGTTGACAAAGAGGAATAAAATTGTGCTTTATTTGAGTATTTTTCTTTAGCAGATTCTGTTTCATTAGTAGTTATCTTTGGCACACATTGATGTAGGAGACAGTGACAGCATTTTGGATTGACTGTTCTCTTGAATCGTAGCTTGCATGACCAGGACAGTTGCTGTGAGCTGTGATTGGCATCAAATCATAATTGATGTTGTCTGTAGCATAGGTTTAGGGAGATCTTTCCATGTTTCCGTATCATCCCTGTATCACATTTTGTCTGTCTGGGGCTTCCAGAGTAGTTGATTAAAATGTGACGGCACTCTATAGTGGATAATAATGCCCAGACTTTCAATTTCTGTTCTCCATTGTTGAGCTTCTGTTCTCTATCATTTCATACATGCTATATCTATTTACAGTAGTCGAGTTACTTTAGTTTCCTGGCTCTTCAGAGAAGTCTTTCGCTTTAGCTTCCCACCTACTCGATCAAAATTCCAAGACTATCATTTGATCAAAAAAATATATATATATTCCAAGACTATCAGAACTGTGATGAATGTAGAAAAGGTGCATGCTGGTTTCTGAGCACAAGCATAGCCTCTCGAGGTTTCACAGTTGAAAATAAAAGACACCGTTAAGATTTGGAAAGCAAACTTGAATTTTTTCCTCGCATTTTTCCTTTTCTTTCATTATTGGCGAGGCTATCGGGTATTGAATTTTTACCAGTTTTTTAGTTGCTGTATTTTGGCCGGATCATCTCATTTTGCTGCTTTGTCTCAAAAGGAAAAAAAAAAAACGCTCGTTACAGGATCATCATTCTCAGGTATAGTGTGTTCATAAGAAAACATCATCTTCCAATCCAAGGATGAACTCCAGATGTCTTCCTCGCCAAAAGCCTTATTCCCACATGAAAAATAATCTTGAAAGCAATAAATAATAATAAATGCGCACTTCATAAATTAGGAAATCTCACATTATTGCCAATATGTTACAAGCGCCATCGAATATAAGAGTGGTAATAGCCATGCAGACATCTAGGTTCACCTTTCACCATGCGATCTTATGCCCTCACCTTTTGTATGCGGTTGAAATGTGATGATAATAAGAGGTGCAATTAAATTGGGAAAATGATGCATTGACTGCTGATGTTACAAATGCTAGAATCAATGGACATGGAGGAGCAGGCATGGGAGCAAGTACTGGAAGCAACCCATTTAAAGGAGGCGACTTCATAGGACAACAATGGCAGCCCCAAAGAAATCCTGGCGCAATGCAGCAGCAATCAGAAAAGCAGAGGCCTTAGGGATGCTTTCGGATCATCCCATCACTAAACTGTGACGATATTTTGCTCAATTACATCAAGCCCAACCATTTCCTTTTCCGTTGGAATTCTGCCCTCTAGAGTTTGATGATGAACTTGGAATAACATAACTGGATCTCTTCTTCTTATAGGTATTCCAAGTAAATATATGCTTGTTCAAACCACTTTCTCCACCACCTTGTTCAGATTTTTCTGAAACCTGATAATCTGGTTTTTGGGAGACTGCCTCGTCAGACTTGGGTCTTTTGGGGGCTGAAGCGTAAGTATCTTCACTTGTGCCCTCACTTGCCACAGGCGTGTATTCATTCCTCATTTCCAGAACCTTTTTGTCTGTTCTTGCACTATTGCTGGCAGAATCATTGGCTTCAGACCGAGCATGTTCTTGTTTCTTCCCTTTACCTGACAATTTGGACATGTCTTCTCCATTTTCGACAGCTTTAATCCATTGTAAATCACTTAATGTGTCACTGTATATTACCTCCTTTCTTCTCCGCTTTCCCAAGACACCAGTACTATTCTGCTCAAAACCTTTGGCCTTATCTTCCTTGTTATCAGGTGCTTGATATGCCCATTCAGGTACCTCATGCTCTTCCATGAGACGAGATCTGTAATCCTCCTTTTTTCTTCTATCCTTGTCCATATCCTCAAAAATCCGAAACTCTTCTTGAGAACGGGCTGCGAGGCGGTTGATCTCTCTCTCACTTGGGACATCTGTTCCGAGTGAGCTAGTTCCTCTATGCATAATCTCCTCTAACATGTCTTTTCTGTCCTGAGCTGCACTAGCAAAGACATGCCACATTAATGCATTGTTCAATTCATCCAAAAGGAACAAAAAAAGCCTGGCAGAGATTGAGTCCAGCTCATTATGATTCCAATCATCAAAATTTATGAGAAGATTTCAGTTGAAAAGCAAAAGAAGCAAGTGACTAATTCCATAAATGATGGAGAACATGATGTTGAGATGGGAAGATGAATAGACCACAGGTTCCTATGACACAGTTCTTCAATAACTGAAATCAACAGCTGGAGAATATAGAACCAAGTCAGCCAACATACAGACTTGATGCTTTATCCTATTCAGTAGTTGTAGCAAGTCCAAGATATGTCCAGACCAATGTGCACACTGCAGTCCTGGTTATTTGCTCAATTATTAATTATAATTAGTGGTTTCAAGAATGTGCACATGTATTTGATGCTACAACTTTTTCTAGATCGAATCAATGATGGCATACCTATCAAAATAACATTAATATACTGAAGCATGTATGATCCACAGTTGTCAGAGCAAAAATTATGAAAATTATCCAGCAGACTGAAGCAATAACACCTTGCCAATAAGAGAGTAAATGCATGCCCCTGGTTGGAGCAATAGCAAACAAAAGAAACATTTCCTTCTTGACTAAACGGATACTTTCTAGCTAAATGCATGGAATTCGAGTAGGATATACCTGTGGACGTTGTATTAAAAAGTCCAGCCTGGATGACCTTGGCATCAATGCCCTTCTTCTGTTTTGCACGCTCCAAGATCACCTCTTCAACCGATCCAACACTAACCAGAACAAAAACTCTGACTTCCTTCTTTTGTCCAATACGATGGGCACGATCCTCTGCCTGCTGGTCCATTTGGGGGTTCCAGTCACTATCAAAAATTATTACAGTATCTGCTGTTTGTAAATTCAAACCGAGACCTCCAGCACGAGTGCTCAAAAGGAACATGAAGTAAGGAGAGTCTGGAGCATTAAATTTCTTTAGTAATGTTCCTCTTTCCTCAGTTTTAGTTGAGCCATCAAGTCTAAGATACTTGTAATCATGAAGTTGCAAATAAATTTCAAGAATGTCCATAAGACGAGTCATTTGTGAGAAAAGCAGGACTCTATGATCAGTTGCATGAAGTTTTGGGAGTAGGCGGTCAAGTAGTTCAAACTTCCCTGATGCTCTCATGATTTCGTCCTTCCTCCACATGTTATAATCTCCAACAAAAAGATATGGGTGGTTGCAACACTTCCTGAGCTGCATCGTCAGATTCTGTAGACTCTTAGATTTTCCAGATCCTGTAAATTGATGTTTTCTCATTAAGTTCCAAGTTTTAACACTTTAAGTGAGTACTTTCACAAGATGGATATACACCACCAAGATACACAATGATGAGGTCACACACAAGAAAAAAAACACGTAAATCAGATGAGGAAAATGAGCAAGCATAGCAGGCAGATATATAGAGGAAAAACATGACTTCAAGTTCTCTGTAGAAAGTGGAAGATGATTGATGATAACAAATACACGAGTAATCAAGCTATTTCACAGAAAAAATCATAGTGGTAGCTAATTAGCACTTCAAATGAGTTCTGGAGCTTCTGTGAGGGTAAAGGAAAGGAAAGGAAAGGGGTGGGAAAGACCCAAAAAAACTAGCAGCTTTTCCTTCCAAAGGCAGTAAACATAGATCCCAGGAAATGCCAAACAGTCATAGCATATAATGACAAAAAATTCAAAATTGCACCGACAAACAAAGACTGTTAAGAACTCAGGAACATGAAGAAACTTTGGGTAGCAGAAGCGACAAACCAGTATGCAGCCCAACTCTGCCCATCTCTGTAACTTGCTGGTAATAAACTTTTTGCCATGCTGACAAATCACATTTTAGTAAAACCTGAGTTTTCCCAGGAAGGTATTTCTCCACCTCATTTTTTTTCCTCCTCAATATGAATGGCCTTATAACCTGAGAATCATGGAAATGAATCAGGATAAAGGCCCAAGAAGACTGCGAAACAAATTTGAAATTTCAAGGGCACCTACATTATGCAAACGACGAATAATCAATAGTTGTTCTTCATCAGTGAGAGAAACTTCACCCCGATCAGCGAAGGGAGCATTAAACCACTCTTCAAATTTATCCTCAGAATTAAAAATATGCGGGAGGAGAAAATTAAGCAAGGACCAGAGTTCCTGCAAGCTGTTCTGTATTGGAGTCCCAGTCAACAGAAGTCTGCGCTTCATCTGATAGCTGCATGCGAGTTAAAATTCAATTAGAAAAGCCTTCACCATGTCTTATGAAATGATGTCCAAGTATTATTGGATTCCAATAAAACTGAGGACATAAGAAATCTTTACAACTTTTCAACAGAAAAAAGCAACCACCTCAAAACACATTGTAAAGTATCATGCCAGTGCCCAGATAATCACAATTTGAATCTTATTAAGTAAAAAAGATGATAGGAAAAATAATTTTCAATTATTTCATAAAAAAGAATCAGTGTCACAACAGAAAAGGAATAATTCAAATAAGTATCCTGATGCTGCCAGCAAATCCCAGCATCAACTGGACAGATCCAGTATGCTCGTACAGTCAGCAGGCAAAAGTTAATTAAATTCCTAGCACTTTCTCTGGAAAGTACATTTTTCAATCCAAAAACAATTTGCTATCCAAAAACTGTGAAGATCCAAACCTAGCCAACCATCATGCTGCTACTAAGATTGTACAATGACATGACCAAATACCATCCAACCATGCAAACAATGGATGCATGTAGCAAAGAAATGAACATTGAAAGAGATTATTCAGCTTAAACAATTAAAAGACCTAAACATAGAGCTCATGAGGACATACATAAACTTCAAAATAAAAAATGAGGCAGGTTAGTGCACATGTAGCACCATACCCTCCAATAGTCTTTGCCAGAGCACACTCATGATTCTTTAGTCGATGACCTTCATCAACAATCATGTACTGCCATTGAATTTTTTTCAAAAATGCTTTATCTCTCATGATTAGATCGTAATGCGTGATCAACACCTGAAGATTCCCCTCTCTTGATAACTGTTCCCTTATTGCCTTTCTCTCCTCTAGACATCCATCATAAAGAAAAGCTTTAATTCTGGATGAAGAAGAAGAAAATACATTAGAAATTTTGAAGCAAGCACCACATGAGCATGCTTACTCATACAAATGCACCCTGAGAAAGAAACACAGTAAATAAGTCTTTTTGCATACTCAGCCTCTGAAATCCATGTTGAGAATTCATTGATCCAATTCGGTAGAACAGCCTTTGGAGCAACTATCAGGTGTGGCCCACACACACCTTTTTTCTCCTTGAGATATGCTATCAATGAAATTGTTTGTATTGTTTTCCCCAACCCCATTTCATCAGCTAAAATTCCATTTAAATTGTTGTTGAATAAAGACAGCATCCATTGAAGCCCTTCTAACTGGTATGATCTTAACTGTCCACCTTTAAGTATGTATGGCTGTTCAGTTACCTGCATTACAATGTACAAACAGTTAGATTCTCTGATTAACAGCAGCATGAACAACAAAAGTTGCTTGGAATTTACAATCACCATTCCACGCCTTAAAATGTTTGCATGATCTAAACAGCACCAGGGATCAAAGCTCAATATAAGCCACATATATGAAGATGCTGCGATGGGAAGACATACTGCCTATTCTGAACTTGTATCATATTTTGGCAGTTCAAGGATTTTTCTTACTATAACGCCCAAAAAGAGTTCAACCAAGGTGGCACTTAACATGGTCTCGTATGCTGAATCCTTGCTAGTTTCAGGTTAAATTATTTAGTAATTTGGAGTCCTATTCTATAAATGATGGGCAGGCAGAAACATAATATTTGCTGCTTCGGACAAAAAAGGTGTAACTGGCAGCTTCCTTAAGTCTACAATCTTGTAGGAACTCTGAGTGTCAATGTTTTTTTTCTTTGATTCCATGATGATCACCAGCTTTGTTAGAATGTTACAATTAAAATTTCCGAATTCTAGAAACACAAAGAATCTAAGAAAATAAATACCAAAAATAGTGGAATACTAACACTAGGTTTATTGGGATAAAAAAAAACACTTTTTTCATCTTCATCTCTTCTAATCTCCATGACAACAAAACATAGCTGCAGAAACTAGAAAATACCAGGAATGTCTATATTAAAGAGCCAACAGGTGTAACTAGCAGGTTGGAGTGGTACTGACTACTGAGCAACATGGTTCAAATTCTGCTCATGGCAGAGACAAAACAGATTACTTCATTTGAGCAGATAATTTTTGCTTTCCAGTTTTCCAGAAAAATGGAAAGCAGAAATCTATTTTCAAACAAAAAGTTACACCTCTAACTAATAAGCACATTTTGCAGCAGTTTAATCTTTGTTTTTTTGCAAAGTTTAAATACTTCCACAAGTAAACACACCCAAAGTGTTTTGGTTTGCAACTAGAAGCAAACTTGACTGGTGTGATATCATTCCTCATGCTAACCTTGTTTTGAAAGCTTCGTTGTCTCTTCCTCCTCTCTCTCTCCAAATTCTGATGCTGCACTTACCAAGTATTGTTCACAGCACATAAGCAACCTCCAAATTCCTCCTTTCCTTCTCTAATCACCTCCAAACCCATCCCATCATTATTCTAGCATAAACGATATCTTCACATATTTTTCCAACTTTTTATACATTAAACAACCTCTTAAAATAAACCCCAAAACTCATTATTATTTAGCTGCTGGCAGATAAAGACTTCATATCAATCTCTTCCAACCAACCTTTAGTCATCAGACATCATTTCTGCAACTGACAATAATTTGCACTGCCTCATCAAATTACAACTCCTAAATCTCCAGTTTAACAGCCATAAACTATTACAAAATGCAGGAGAGAAAATTCCCATAGCCTGTCCACATCCAAAGCATAGGACCCTCACAATTTGCATGTCCTCAAACTAGGCAACAGTTAGCCTTTGATGCTGAAATCAGCTGATTAGCTGTGCTTTCATAAATCAACCATATTATCTATAAACCAAAAGAAATAACAAAATGAAGCAATCCATGCAACGAAACTCAACTGTCTATCCATCTCAAATAAATGGGAAAAGCAATCCTGAAGACCAAACCCGCTTAAGCAAGATCTTGAAAAGGTTTATCAGGACATAATCTTTTGCACAAGACAGCCACTTATAAGACCCAATTCCATGTGCTTGGACTCAAAAGCTAGGACAGGTTGCCAAACACTCAAGCTTAAGGGAACTGCTATAAGGGACCAGTCAATAAACAGCTTAATCCTTGAGCATTCACTTGCAAGCACCAATTAACTCTCATCTAGTCATTCTTACAAGAGAATGGCAATCTAAACAACACGCCAACTAGCTTACTCATTGCAGAGACACGCAAAATGATTGGAATTTAAACAATGGAAATCAAACAAAAGATCCACATAGGAAAAAAAATGATGCAGGGAATAAAGATTCACTATTTACCATCTCCTGAATCGAATGAATGGCTGAGTTGTATTGTCGTTGGCCTTCAAGCAAATCACCAGTATCATCATTAAGATTAGAATCAATGATGACATCTTCCTCAGGATATGTATCCAGTTCACTTTCATTCCTTGAAGCATCCAAATCCGGAGAATCAGCTTCTGAGTCTCTTAAAGGTTCAATGCCATCTGAATGTTTGGAATCTTTTTGGCGCTTGACCGCGGCTCCCAAGTTAGCAAGTAGGTTATTTGTTTCTTCAAGAAGCATTGTAAGTCGTTCATTCTTGCTCTCCTTTACTAACCTCATATATGCTTCTTGATCATCAGCCTTCAGGGCTTGGAGCCTCAGTTTCTCTGCCCGTGTAGCACGCTGCCTTTGCCTTCCATGCCATGCCTGTCAAAATACAGTAACATGATTTGCATTCATCTACCATATGCTATTCTAAGAACAGTAATAAACAGTCAACCTAATAAATTAACAACAGATCTCATCTTCTGGAATTACAGAAAAATATTGAAAGTTACATTAACTAGTTTCTTTCTAACATTCTGTAATTAGTCACAAGACACAGATCCATCACAGAACTCAATTTAGCTTTACATGAACATTCTAATGGCAAAGAAGACTTAATTTCATATTACTATCACATAAGAATGCTTTGAAGATTGCCATCTAAACTTTTCCTTTGGATGTGATATCCAATCCCCTCTCCCTTACTAATAATGTGTACTTCTGATTCATTCAACTCCTCCTTGGCTATTCCTTCAGTTAAACATATAAATTCCGTGTATAAAGGTTCAGAAATCCCCCATCCGTGCAAATGTCTGCGCTTCTCAGTTTCATATTAGCAGGAATGAAGTAAGTGGCAAGATAGAAAGACAATAGAATACCTGGATCCCATCATTCCTTTGCTTTCTCCTTTTATGAGTAGCCTGAACTTGCAATTGGAACTCTCTGACAGCGTTAAGTATTTCTGCAAAAAATTTTCTTTTTCTAGTCTCCACATGGTTCCTTTCTTCCTCTTCTAACCTTGACAGCCTCTGCATTGAAGATTTTCACCAAGTGAGAGCATACAACACAAAACATATATTTAACAGCAAACAAATTTTATTTTCTTAGTTATCCTATTGCATTGTAAATCTTATTATTCAAAGCTCAAATTTTTTTTCATCTCAACTTACTATGTTTCTTCTGAGAAGAAAATTATCTTTAGAGAGAGATGACTTTTATTTCAGTTGACATCATATGCCAATGATTGACAGCTAAGATTGATACATAGCACCAGCATAGCAGTTCAGGACCCCAGTCAACACTATCAAGTTTTAGATTGCCACCTTAGTTAATCAGACAATAGGATATTCTAGCAGATATTATATACAAATGCCCAGATTCCAAAAATCCCCCATTTGTAAGTGAGATGGTTTCACAGAGAGAAAATGAACATTAGAAGAAATAACCTCAGCATCTCGTTTCTTTCGGAATTGATCATCAGCTTCCATGGCAAAAGCATCCCCTATACCGTATAGAGGATGAGGCAACCGCATCATACCCCAATCAAAAAGTTGCTTGTCAGGAAACATACAATTCAAACGAAGCCAGTACTCTGAACTCACTTCAGATTGAACTTTGCTTTGCAATTCTGCTAGCTGCCAGAAAAAAATTCATCCCTCAATTTCCAAATAAAACAGTGAACAGAGCCCTTCTATCACCATGGATCCAAAAGCCCCTTTAGCAACATGTCTAACAAAAAATGTAAGATACTAAAATGAAACCAGTCAACCACAATTAATCTAATTTAATTAAATCTAGCTTCTCTTCACAGGTCTCCAAAATCCTTAAGGAAATCAATCCTGAAAGATAAGCAATTAAGCTTTTCCTATTTCTGAAGGGGAAAAGCAGATTTATTATATTTCTGGATATTCATTTGTTTCACCACTCAAGCAGACAGGTTTCTTGGAGAAGCATCAATCACAGTATTAGAAGAACCAAATCTTACCTGCATCCAATTCAGATTGCAACTTGTACTCTATCAAGTATAAGTACAAAAGGCAAGCACAAACTTGACAAAACTTTTCAGAGCACTTTTAACGAATCGAACTTACCTTAAGTCCATGAAGTTCGAGTAAACATTTCATTTGCAGGTCTTCACCCCTGGTTGAAGGCAGTTCTGATCCAACACATAAAAACTCATCAATAAATCCTTTCCAAGGATTGTCTACAAGGACAAATCAACGAATAGAGAAAGGACACTGTTACTATTATTAACAAGTTACCAAAATAACTGCCAGCCAAAAAAAAAAATCATTAATCCCCAATATCAGCAGGCATAGCAGCCCAGCTCTGTGAATAAGGTATCTTAATCAAGTACCAACAATATGCTAAATCATGAGGACAAGCAAGCAAGCTGAATTAAAATTACCTCGTGAAGCATTTCATAAGCAAGACAAAATAATGTGAAATCCTGAATGTGAAGATTATGTACAAGAAATAGCAACCTTCGAGTTCATTCAAGCGATGCAGGATGTGGCTTTGATATCGATTTTCCCTCAATTCTGCCAGAGAAAAACCCGACATGCAATTTAGCCTTTGCTTTGATAGTGCATCCTCAAATCCAGTCATCAAATCAGTTCTGATGGAAATCCCAGGGTTACCCTGCTGTGTTATGTTAAATCCATATTCCAGAAGCTAGATCAGAAATGACAAATTAACACATGAATTACAGACTTCAATTGCAATATCAACTTCAAACAGCTAGAGCAGTTAACAGGCAAATCTCCATTGGAAAGAAACACTGTACAGTTTGGGAAAATAAAAAGTTGACGTCTTGTTTCTCAATGTATGAGATTATAAAACTCTAGAATAAAAGGCCTATCAGAAGATCAGAAAAGAAAACCAAAACTCGTCCACATGTTAGTCTTTAAACAAGGTAACACACCAGTGAGACCATTGTAGAAAAGAAAAGGGAAGCCACAGGACTTTTCAACAATAAACGTGTATATCTTTAATAAATACTGTCAACTTTGATAGTCCATTACAAAGACACCAAACATACATATCTAGTCCAAAGATTAAAAATGACAAAACAAAATCCTAGCTGGCAACCACAAAGAAACCTAACCCTAACAATTCTCTACCCTGCATAACTTAATTGACACAATCACAATATTGGGGTTGAAAAGGAATGCAATATTAGTTAAATAATCCATAATATTTCCATACATAACAAGAAGCAATTTCACATATGCAGAGAAGAAAACACAAAATTGACATGACACCAAAATCCCTAACCTCGAAATTCTCCTTTACACCACAAAATCCTAAAATAAATAAATAAATAAATTCCCCTTCAAAAACCCCAAATTTCCAAACTTGTGACATGAATCCCCAACAGAGTATCCAAGTTGCCCCAAAAAACACCCAAATTCACAAAATTAAACAAACCCCGAAACCCCCGAAACCAAAAGGGCATCTCGAGAAAACATACCAATTGGCTTCTCTCTTGGGCCCCACCGTCAAAATCAGCATTACCGACATCTGAATAGATTGAAGAGACGGTGTTGAAAAGATCAAGAGGAAGGGGAAGATTACGAGAGACAAAATTGAGGGCGGAGATCAGAGACTTTGTCTTCTTAACATGGTCTTCTAGTGAGGAGGAGAAGGAGGCGGCTGGAGAGTCTTGTTGAAGGTGGTGCTCAAGCTGAGCAACCATGGCGATTGGCGGGAAGGATTTTAACGGTCTCTTGTTTTTATTTTAAACGGTTTTTGTTTTTGAAGTATCGCTGCTGTGCCTGCGTTTAAGAGGGCACACAGACACCCGCTTTGAGCTAACTGACTCTATAACTTGGTAAAAGACTACTCCTTTCCTGTCTTCGGCGTTTTCTCTCGCTCTTTACTCTCCTTTTTTTTTTTTTTTTTTGGAGAGAGAATAGGGGAGGCGGCTTACGTTTTGGGTTACTACTGTTTCCCTTCTTTGTGTATTTCTCACCAAACACGCCTCTATTTCTGTTACATTACCATGATGCCCTTGTTAGCCTATCTGCTACCGTCTCCAGCTAATAGCCTGCCCCGGTTAGAGTCTTTGTTTGCCCAGTTAATAGCCTGCTTTAACTTTAAAAACTGGTGCTTTTCTTCGTGAAACTAGAGCTAACCTAAAAAGAAATAAACTGTAAAAAATAATAAAATAAAATATTTAAAAAATTATAAGCTTAACAAAAAAAAATAAACTAAGATAACCTTCTAAATATGATATAGTTTTTAAAACTTGTAATTCGCTTCAAATAAAAAACTTAATTCTTCACTAAACTAGTTATAGAAAAATATTAATAAAAAAACTCGTAAAATCCAAATAAAAAAATAAAGGTTTTGAAGAGAAAAAATCCAGAGATGAAATTTAAAAAAAATAATCCTTAACAAAATTAATAGCAATTAAAAAAATAAAAATTAAATTTAAAAGATTATAAAATTATAAACAGGTGAAATTGAAAAAACTTTATGATTTGATATATTATTTACAAGATAAAAAATAACATGACTGAAATTAAAAAACAAATTGTAGGGGGCTAACCCAATGAAAAACAAACCACGAATAAATAACAAAACAAAACCAAATATATATATATATATATAAGAAAACACCAACTTAAAAGGGGGGAAAAAACTAAGCAAACTCGGGCAAATCTTTTAAATTTAGTGTAATCTTTAAAACTCACAACTCGTGAAAATCATGAACTTGAGTTCCCGGTTAGAGTTTTTATTTGGCCCAGCTAATAGCCTGCTTTAACTTAAAAAAAACTGGTGCTTTTGTTCATGATCTTAGAGCTAACCTAATAAAAAATAAAATGTAAAATAATAAAGTAAATTTTTTTAAAAATAATTAAAAAAAAATATAAGTTTAAGAAAACAAATATATTCGGGTGAACCTTCTAAATATGATCTGGTCTCTAAAACTCGCAATTCGATAAATCTTAAATTGAGGTTCAAATAAAAAACTTAATTCTCAACTAAACTAATTATGATGGATGAAATCATAGAAAAATATTAATAAAAAAATACTTGCAAAAGCCAAACAAGAAAAAAATGAAGGTTTTGAAGAGAAAAAACCCAAGGATGAAATTTGAAAAAACAAATGATCCTTAACAAAATAAATTGCAATTAAAATAATGGGGATCGAATTTGAAAAATTATAAAATCATAGGTGGGTGAAATTGAAAAAACTTTGTGATTTGATATATTATTTACAAGATAAAAAATAACATGGCTGAAATTGAAAAACAAATTACAGGGGGCCTTCTAAATCTAGTATAGTCTTTAAAACTCGCAACTCGTGAAATCTTGAACTTGAGTTTAATTAGAAAGTTTAATTTTTGAATAATTTAATTTTCAATGATGAAATTAATAAAAAAAATATTAATAAGAACAACAGTAACAAAAAAAATTAGCAACTCATGAAATCCTGAACTTTAGTTTAATTAGGAAGCTTAATTTTTTACTGATTTAATTTTGAATGATGAAATTGATAAAAAAAAATATTAATAAGAACAATAGTAACATAAAAATTGGGATAAAATTTAAGAGAGAAAAACCTAAAGATGATGAAATTTAGATAAAAAAATAGAAATAACACCAAAAAAAAATAAATATCAATTAAAAAATAAGGACAAAAGCTTAATTATTAAAAAAGTAGCATGGGGTAAATTAAAAAATATTTGTACTTTGATGGATTGTTTATGTATTAAAAAATGGTAAGGGTAAGGGTGAAACTAAAAAGCATTTGTAATTTGATAGATTAAAAAATAATTTAGGTGAAATTAAAAAATATTTGTAATTTTATAATTTATTCTAAAATAAAAGGAGTGGTAAACAAAAGGATAAAGATTAAATGTGAAGAAAAAATAAATTGAAAAGATTGGTTTGAAACCTTGTAGGGACTGGTGTAAAATTCAAGGAGGAGAAAAAGAAGAGAGAAAAAAAAGTTGTCGATATCAAATCAAAGGTGTTTTTGGTGCACATACTTCACCATCATGTAAAGAACATCAATATCTTCGAAACACCATATTGAAAGGCAGCGTTTGGTGGCCTAACGGCCTCGAATGTGTTACCTAAACAATGCGGGGCCATCCACAATTGCACTCGTCAACAAGTTTTTTAAAAAATAATATTTGATACTTTACAATTATATCAATATCCTCGAATAACCTCTAAATTTACAACAAATCAATGTAAAATGACCCAAAAACTTTTATGAAAAAAATTACATTGTTTTTATTTTTATGAGCATGAAAGTAATTATATTTTGAAAAAAAAATAAAAGGACTAAGACACCTTTGGGTGGAATGCATTAGATTTTTATTTTATTTTAAAGCTAAAGTAGTAATTTTTATGTTAAAAAAAAGGAAAATAACAAATATAACTCTATACAAAATTTTAAAGACAATCTTGTAATGATGAAAAAACAACTTTGCCTCCGATACTTAATTCAGCGGGGGTTTTTTTTTTTCCAAGATAAGGTCATAATTATATTATTACAATGAATAATATTCTAAGTCTCATTGCACCATGACTTATTGGGGAGAATTAGTTTTTTTAAAAAAATTTCTAAATGAAATCCTAACATGATCATAAAATCAAAATCTTTAAAAAATATTATAACAATATTTCAATATTTTATACATGGCTGGAAGGAAATAAAAAAAAACTAATCAATGTGATAAAATCATGTAAAACATATATTAAAATTTCAGAAAATAAAAATTTTATTTTAATAGAATATTCATGAGTTATTCTTTTTTATAGTAGGCACGTAATATTTGGAAAAAAATTAGCATTCCCATAAAAACATATAACAGTACTTGAGAATCATGACTACATTGAACGAGAATTGAAACTTCACGTTAAACCTTTTTTTTATGTTGCATTCAAATTAAAATTTCAGGAAAAAAAGAGAGAAGAAAAAAAAAATAATAAAAAAAAAATATATATATATAGACACTCACACACACAGAGGAGCCAAGCCAAAGCGTCTAGGCCAACTAAAAGAAGGCCAAACATGTGTCGCCCTGCTAGGCCAGGTCCATTCATTGGATCTCTCTTTGTTTTTTTAAAGGGCAAACAATACATTATCTATCAGCCAAGATTTCGACCACCAGAAATGTGGTCAAAATTTTGCTTTTAGTTACTTTTTCTTTATATATATAAAAAAACTTATTTTTACAGTTATCATATTCGATCTGGTAATTTACCCTATCAAGAAACGGGTTCTAGATTACATAGGTTGATCTAAGTCAGCCTATATTTAAAAAAAAAAATTAAAATTTTAATATTTTATATGAAAAAATAATAATCAATTCATGTGAATATAAGCTATATATGTTATAAATAATAAAATTTAAAAGATTATTTCAAAAGATTTGCATTCCACATTGAAAATATATTATGTTATCTTTGAAGTTGAAGTATTTAAATTAAAAATATTTTTTATTCCACATTAAAAAAACATAATTTTTTTTATGTGAATATAAAATATATATACTAAAAGGTTTCAAATCTCACATTGAAAAAATAAAATATTATTCTAGTATTTATATAGTGAACCTTGAAAATGGTTAATAATCAGTTAAAAAATATATATAAAAAAGGATCTCTCCGGTTATGAGAAAAAACACATTTGAAAAAAAAAATGGGTCTCAATCGGGTTTTACTGGGTCACCCAGGTCAACCGAGTTTTGCCAGGTTTTTGTTTACCCTGGTCCTTTGGCTTACCTAGACCAGTCCAGCCACCAGGTTGACCAGGTCCCTGGTCGACCTGCCGGGCCGATCTGGGTTTAATAATTGTGCACATAATAAACATCATTAACCCCAATAAGCCCGTCATCGAATCTAAAATACTTTTAAATTTATAAAAAAATAAAAAATCAAACTAAAAAAATAAAGAGATTTTCTCTCAACCCTAGTCTGTATTTTCAAGTAAGACAAGGGTCTAAAACTACATTAATTTTAAAAAAATTTACTAAATAGAACTCGTTAATATCAAAACCGGTTATTTGTCACCAGAATGTTGCCGACTAATGAATCTCTCTCTTATTTATCCTCTTCCAATGATTTTTTCTCTCACTCCTCAAACTTTAGGGCTATAAAATAAATAAAATGAATCTTCAAACTGGAACTGAAATTTTAGAAACTATAGGGATTATAGAAAAATAAAAAGAAAAATAGATGGTTCAAAAATAACCTTTTCATTTGATTTGAGATCCATCTTGTGATTTTTCAATTTAATTTTTTTTCCTTGAATTTTTTATAATTTTTTTTCTTTTAATTTTTTATCTTCATGAAAAATTATGAAAAATATTCATAAATCGCACCTTTACAAAATTAAAAAATAGCGTTCGAAAACACAGATCAATTTATGTTTTTTAAAATTTTATTTATTTTACTAAAAGTTAATTTTTTTGTGTTATTGATCTTTTTGATACACTAATTTTAAAAAATAAAAAAATATTATTTTAATATATTTTAAAATAAAAATATTTTAAAAAACAATTATAACTTCATTTTGAATGTTCATAGAAATAATACAAATTTGAATGTTTCTAATAATTTTTCAATGGTACTTTTTTTTGTCAATATATAGCGATATACTTCCAAAGCTTACTTGGGATATGTGTCAATATTATTAAAACTCCACTATATATTGGATATGTTATATGGTTAGTTCGATATCGGGATCGTTTGGAGTAAAATCCAAAAAACACCTAAACTGGACCGAATACTTTGCTAGGCTGATGATAATTAAGTTTAATTTCTACCCTATCACCTGGAGTCTAATAGAAGAAGCTACGAGAACTAAATCTATTCTATAAAATGTCTTGAATTAGAACATTTATTCTGTTAAAAAATAACCGCTCGAGACTACGAATTATTGATACCGTTGTATTAATATTGTTTTTAAATTAATATAATTATTTATATCAGCTTATGTGTACTTTAATTAATTCTACAAATTTTAAAATTAATAATAATATAAACTTCTGATAATTCCGAGCCCGTTATATCAATACTTTATAGCTGAGAAAAAGTTTTGGATTTTGCCAAAATACTCATATCATCTCCTTATTTATTATTATAAATGCTATTTATATAAAGAAATAGAGCTGCTTTCACAGTACCACAGACCCTAATACAATTAATAAATTAAATAGAGAGAAAACCCACAAATAATAGAAGATTCCTCATTAAAATTATGAAATGTTTTTTTTTTATGAACTAAGATAACTTGATAATACAATATTCTCCTTCACAGTAAACTAGGTTCATAACTAGCACTAAAATTGATTAAAAAGTCAAATTAGAATAATAAATCACCTTTTGCAAGGATGCATGCTTAAGGATGTGTTTAATATTATAGTAACTGTTATAGTTATGATTTGAAAACTTATATAAGCAGAAAACTGATTGGTTTGTATACCCTAGCTATGTTGTGAGGGATTTATTTTTTTTTTTAAATTTAATTTTTTTATTAAATTTAAAAATACAATTATTTTGATTTTTTTTAATTGAAACATTTTTTTATTATCGTATCCGGAAAACATAAAATTTTAAACTTGAATCATTGCTTATGTTAAAAAACTGAGATACAAGACACATTTTTTTTTAAAAAAAAAACAGCACCCCTGAAAAAAAAATATTGCAAGATAGTGTACTTGATTTAAAAAAAAAAAAAAAATTGCACCTCCCAGTAACAACGGAGGAGTTGAAACCTCCCCAGTGGTCTCCAGATTCATCAAAGCATAAATGTTGCGTGGCAAGTACACGTGTCTTGCCAATGCTAGCCAATCAAGACATCCATTCAAGGAAATCCCTTAAGAAAAATGAAAATAAGGGAAATCTCCAAGATTTCTCCATGAGTTTCCTTAACTGAAGGTATGATTTTTTGTTTTGTTTTGTATTGTCAACTTTATTATCAATACAACTAAAAGAGTTGGGGCTTTTTCCAGCTCTTTCATTGTTTATACAGGGTTTCTTTAATATTGATATGAACTTTCAAGTAGCTAGTCCTTTTATATATATATATATATATATATATATATATATATATATATAATTTAATCTTTAATTTTTTTTCTTTTTTTTTCAGTTGAATAATTTTTGGATTTTTTTTAATTTTATCTTTTAATATTTAATTAACTTCAAATTAATATTTAAAATTTATTTTAATTTACTTTTCATGAAATTATTGCAGTCACAAATAATCATCCCAATATTTTATCGATGTTTAATTTTACAAGCTTCTATTTTTATTATCATATAATTAAGTAGATAATAATTTTATAAAAATAAAATTGTTAAATCCAGTCGAGTCCATGATATACATCATAAGCTTGATAGGTTAAATCATGAAAACCAAGTTGATTCAATATGATATTTTTTTAATATTAAAAAAACATTATTTTATTTTTTTTAAATTATCTTTTTATTAATTATCTAAGTTATTTTTAAACCCATCAAATTAATTATGTTACGCAAGTTAATTTTAAAACCAAACTAAATAAAAATTTTAGTTAGAAAATTTGAAGTTTGACAGATGAGATTTAATAACAATATAAAATAATTCTAATAAGCACACACTACACATATACCAAGACAACAGGCTACGCATATACCAGCTGGATACATAGGGAGAGGCAGTGCCCTGTACTCTCCAATGGATGTATCGAACCGAAGAAGGCGAGCATCATAATCAATGGACAAGCGGAGCATCCCATCACAGCAGCTACTCCTTGTCCTGAAGCAGAAAGAGTTTTGTCTAAACATCGAGAGCTACTTCAAACGAATCTTCTTGACAACCACCACCAACAGAATACAACTGTGGCCCTTGTAAAATTGTAAGAATGACACTGCTATGGTTATCTACAAAATGAAAGGTGAGCAAAATTTAAAATATGTTTTTACTTAAAATTATTGTTTTTATATATATTTTTTGTTTATTTTAATATCAAAAATAATTTTTAAAAATAAAAAATATTATTTTAATATATTTTTAAATAAAAACAACTATCTTATATAGGTCTTGCCTATAAAAAAATTTCATCATTGATAGTCTTTTACTGCATTGTTTGTATTAGGCACGGGGAAGGTATTCTTGATTTTTTTTTCTAATAATAATGTCTACTTTTAAATTTATTTACCAAACCCTAGTATTTTGTATTTTGTCACTTAAGACTTCACTTGTGCAAGAAATATTTCCTACTTAATTAACAATAAATAAACATAACTTAAGATAAATCTGTTATA
>Ga0325414_1001609_pt1 | contig 22054 bp, 10 predicted proteins | sample PopdelMetagenome_8_FD_206183 | JGI IMG/M metagenome (GOLD analysis project Ga0325414, IMG submission 206183) | Populus deltoides microbial communities from Bellville, Georgia, United States - Leaf-PdKOR-R3 | ecosystem: Host-associated > Plants > Phyllosphere > Phylloplane/Leaf | place: USA... | reverse complement strand
ATATATATATATATATTTTCCTTTGGGTGTTTACAATCATGCTCAAATATTTATAGTAGTTTCCGATGCTCGTTTTCCTTGTTCTACCTATGGAATCCCTACTCGTGGAAGAGGAGGTCTAGTCCTGCCAGACCGGAATAACAGCTGAAAAAGGCCATCACTTTTGATCCGACCGTTAGATCGTGCTCGAATATTTACAGTAGTTTTCGAAGACTGTTTTCCTTGTTCTACCTATGGAATCCCTACTCGGGGAAGAGGAGGTCTTGTTCTGCCAGACCAGAATAACAGCTGAAAAGGGCCATCACTTTTGATCCAACCGTTAGATCGTGCTCGAATATTTACAGTAGTTTTCGAAGCCTGTTTTCCTTGTTCTACCTATGGAATCCCTACTCGAGGAAGAGGAGGTTTTGTCCTGCCAGACCGGAATAACAGCTGAAAAGGGCCATCACTTTTGATTCGAATGTTAGATCGTGCTAAAATATTTATAGTAGTTTTCGAAGCCCGTTTTCCTTGTTCTACCTATGGAATCCCTACTCGGGGAAGCGGAGGTCTTATCCTGCCGGACTGGAATAAGAGCTGAAAAGGGTCATAAATTTTAATCCGAGCGTTGAATCACGCTCAAATATTATAGTAGTTTCCGGAGCCCATTTTCCTTGAAGTACCTATGGAATCCCTTCTCGTTGAACAGGAGGTTTTGCGCGCCAGACCGGAATAACAGCTGAAAAGGGCCTTAACTTTTGATCTGACCGTTGGATCGCTCTCAAATATTTGCAATTGTTTCTGAAGCGTGTTTTCCTTAAAGTACCTATGGAATCCTTACTCGGTGAAGAAGAGGTCTTGTCGCGCCACACTCGTATAACAGCTGAAAAGGGCCATAACTTTTGATCCGACCGTTGGATCGTGCTCAAATAATTACAGTAGTTTTCAAAGCCCCTTTTTCCTTGTTCTACATATGGAATCCCTACTTGGGGAAGAAGAGGTCTTGTCATGCTAGACGAAAATAACAGCAGAAAAAGGCTATAACTTTTGATCCGGTTGTTGGATCGTGCTAAAAGTTTTAGAGTAGTTTCTGGAACTCGTTTTCCTTGAAGTATCTTTGGAATCCCTACTCGGTGAATAGGAGGTCTTGTCGTGCCAGACCGGAATAACAGCTGAAAAGGGCCATCACTTTTGATCCAACGGTTAGATCGTGCTCAAATATTTTTACAGTAGTTTCCAAAGCCCATTTTCCTTGTTCTACCTATGGAATCCCTACTCGAGGAAGCGGAGGTCTTGTTCTGCCAGACCAGAAGAACAACTGAAAAGGGCCATAACTTTTGATTTGAGTGTTGCATTACGCTCAAATTTTTACAGTAGTTTCTGGAGCCCGTTTTCCTTGAAGTACCTATGGAATCCCTACTTGTTGAAAAGGAGGTCTTGTCGCGCCAAATCAGAATAATAGCTGTAAAGGGCCTTAACTTTTGATCCGATCGTTGGATTGCACTCAAAGTTTTACAGTAGTTTCCGTTGCCAGTTTTCCTTAAAGTACGTATGGAATCCCTACTCGTTGAAGAGGAGGTCTTGTCGTGCTAGACTGGGAGAACAGGTGAAAAGGGCAATAACTTTTGATCCGACCATTGGACCACCTTAAAGGTATACAGTTGTTTCCGGAGCCCGATTTCCTTGAAGTACCTATGGAATCCCTACTCGGTGAAAAGGAAATCTTCTCGCGCTAGATGAGAATAACAGCAGAAAACGACCATAACTTTTGATCCGACCATTGGATTGCGCTCAAATACTTGCATTAGTTTCCGGAGTACCGATGGAATCCATACTCGGTGAAGAGGAGGTCTTGTCGCGCGAGATGGGAATAACAGCAAAAAAGGGCCATAACTTTTGATTCGGCCGTTGAATCATGCTAAAAGTTTTACACTAGTTTCCGGAGCTCGTTTTCTTTGAAGTACCTTTGGAATCCCTACTCGATGAAGAGGAGTTCTTGTCACCCCAGACCGGAATAATAACTGAAAAGGGCCACAACTTTTGATCCGATCGTTGGATCACACTCAAAGTTTTACTCTAGTTTTTGGAGCCCGTTTTCCTCGAAGTACCTATGGAATCTCTACTTGGTGAAGAGGAGGTCTTGCCGCGCCAAACCGGAATAAAAGCTAAAAAGGGCCATAACTTCTGATCCGATTGTTGGATCGCGCTCAAATACTTGCTTTAGTTTCCGGAGCCTGTTTTCCTTGAAGTACCTATGGAATCCCTACTCGGTGCAGAGGAGGTCTTGTCGCGCTAGACCGGAATAACAGCTGAAAAGGGCCATCACTTTTGATCCGACCATTGGATCGTGCTCAAATATTACAGTAGATTCGGAAGCCGGTTTTCCTTGTTCTACCTATGGAATCCCTACTTGGGGAAGAGGAGGTCTTGTCCTGCCAGACCGGAATAACAGCTGAAATGACTTTAACTTTTGATCCGACCATTGAACCTCCATCAAAGGTATACAGTTGTTTCCGGTGCCTGTTTTCCTTGAAGTACCTACGGAATCCCTACTCGGTGAAGAGGAGGTCTTATCGCGCCAGACCAGAATAATAGCTAAAAAGGGCCACAACTTTTGATCCAACCGTTGGATCATGATCAAAGTTTTACAGTAGTTTCTGATGCCTGTTTTCCTCGAAGTACCTATGGAATCCCTACTCGGTGAAAAGGAGGTCTTGTCGCGTCAGACCAGAATAACAGCTAAAAAAAGCCATAACTTTTGATTCGACCGTTGGATTGCCCTCAAATATTTACAACAGTTTCCGAAGCTCGTTTTCCTTGTTCTACCTATGGAATCCCTACTAGGGGAACAGGAGGTCTTGTCATGCCAGATCGGAATAACACCTGAAAAATGCCATAACGTTTGATCCCACCGTAGAATCGCTCTAAAATATTTACAGTAGTTTTCGGAGCCTGTTTTCGGAGCCTGTTTTCCTTGAAGTACCTATGGAATCCCTACTCGTTCAAAAGGAGGTCTTGTCGCGCCAGACCGATATAACAGCTGAAAAAAGCCATAACTTTTGATCCGACCGTTGGATCGTGCTCAAATATTTACAGTAGTTTCCAAATCCTGTTTTCTTTATTCTACCTATGGAATCCCTACTCGGGGAAGAGGAGGTCTTGTCGTGCCAGACTGGAGTAACAGCTGAAAGTAGCCTTAACTTTTAATCCGACCATTGGATTGCCCTCAAAGTTTTACAATAGTTTCTAGAACCTGTTTTCCTTCAATTACCCATGGAATCCCTACTCATTGGAAAGAAGGTCTTGTCGCGCGAGACCGGAATAACAGATTAAAAGGGACTTAACTTTTGATCCGACCGTTGGATTGCGTTTAAAGTTTTACAGTGGTTTCCGGAGCCCGTTTTCTTTGAAGTACTTATGGAATCCCTACTCGTTGAATAGGAGGTGTTGTCTCGTTAGACTGGAATAACAGCTGAAAATGTCCATAACATTTGATCCGACTATTGAATCGCCCTAAAAGTTTTACAGTTGTTTCTGGAGCCTACTTTCAGTGAAGTAGCTATGGAATCCCTACTCGTTGAAGAGGAGGTCTTGTCGCGCCAGACCAGAATGTCAGCTGAAAAGGACCATAACTTTTGATCCGACCGTTGGATCGCACTTAAAGTTTTCCAGTAGTTTCCAGATCTCGTTTTCCTTGAAGTACCTATGGAATCCCAACTCGGTGAAGAGGAGGTCTTGTTGCCCCAAATCAAAATAACAGCTGAATAAGGCCATAACTTTTAATCCGACCGTTGGATTGCTCTCAAAGTTTTCCAGTAGTTTTCGAAGCTCGTTTTCCTTGAAGTACCTATGGAATCCCTACTAGGTGAAGAGGAGGTCTTGTCTATCCAGACCGGAATAACAGCTGAAAAGGGCCATAGCCTTTAATCCGTTGTTGGATCGCGCTTCAAGTTTTATAGTTATTTCTGGAGCCCATTTTCCTTGAAGTACCTCTTGAATCCCTACTCGTTGTGGAGGAGGTCTTGTCGCGCCATATCGGAATAACAGCTGAAAAGGCCCATAAATTTTAAAGCGATCATTGGATCGCCCTCAAACTTTTACAGAAGTTTCCGGAGGCCGTTTCCCTTCTAGTACCTTTTGAATCCGTACTCGTTGAAGAGCAAGTCTTGTCGCGCCATACCGGAATAACAGCTGAAAAGGGCCATAACTTTTTATCCGACAGTTGCATCGCCCTCAAACTTTTACAGTAGTTTCCGAAGCTGGTTTTCCTTGAGATATCTTTAGAATCCCTACTCATTGAAGATGAGGTTTTTTCGAGACATACTGGAAAAACAACTGAAAAGGGCCATAACTTTTCATCCCACCGTTGGATCGCATTCAAAGTTTTACAATATTTTTCGGAGCTCGTTTTCGTTGAAGTACATATGGAATCCCTACTCGTTGAAGAGGAGGTCTTGTCGTGCAATACCAAAATTATAGCTAAAAAAGGCCATAACTTTTGATCCAACCGTTGGATCGCGCTCCAATATTTACAGTAGTTTCGAGAAGCCCTTTTCCTTGTACTATCAATGGAATCCCTACTCGTTGAAGAGGAGGTCTTGTCGCGCCAGACCAGAATAACAGCTGAAAAGGGCCATAACTTTTGATTCAATCGTTGGATCGCCTTTAAGTTTAATAGCATTTTCTAGAGCCCGTTTTCCTTGAAGTAGCTATGGAATCCTTACTTGTTGAAGAGGAGGTCTTGTCGCGCTAGACCGGAATGTCAGCTGAAAAGGACCATAACTTTTGATCCGACCGTTGGATCGCGCTTAAAGTTTTCTAGTAGTTTCCAGATCTCGTTTTCCTCGAAGTACTTATGGAATCCCAACTCGGTGAAGAGGAGGTCTTGTCGCTCCAGACCGAAATAACAGCTGAAAATTGCCATAACTTTTAACCCGACCGTTGGATCGCACTCAAAGTTTTCTAGTGGTTTTCAGAGCCCGTTTTCCTTGAAGTACCTATTGAATCCCTACTCGTTGAAGAGGAGGTCTTGTCGTGCCAGACCGGAATAACAGCTGAAAAGGCCCATAACTTTTAAAACGATCGTTGGATCGCCTTCAAAGGTTTACAGTAGTTTCCGGAGGTTGTTTTCCTTCTAGTACCTTTTGAATCCCTCCTCGTTGAAGAGCAGGTCTTGTCGCACCATACTGAATAACAGCTGAAATGAGCTATAACTTTTGATCCTACAGTTGCATCGCCTTCAAACTTTTACAGTAGTTTCCGGAGCCGGTTTTCCTTGAAGTATCTTTAGAATCCCTTCTCATTGAAGACGAGGCCTTTTCGAGACATACTGGAATAACAGCTGAAAAGGGTCGTAACTTTTGATCTGATAGTTGGATCGCGCTCAAAGTTTTACAGGAGTTTTTGGAGCTCATTTTCCTCTGAGTACCTATGGAATCCCTACTCTGTGAAGAGGAGGTCTTGTCACCCCAGACCGGAATAACAACTGATAAGGGCCATAACTTTTGATACGACTATTGAATCGTACTAAAAGTTTTACAGTTGTTTCCGGAGCCCATTTTCAGGGAAGTAGCTATGGAATCCCTACTCGTTGAAGAGGAGGTCTTGTCGCACCAAACCGGAATGTCAGCTGAAAAAGGCCATAACTTTTGATCCGACCGTTGGATTGCGCTTAAAGTTTTACAGTAGTTTCCGGAGCTCGTTTTCCTCGAATTACCTATGAAATACCAACTCGGTGACGAGGAGGTCTTGTCGCCCCATACCGGAGTAACAGCTGAAAAGGGCCAAAACTTTTGATCCGACTATTGGATCGCGCTCAAAATTTTATAGTAGTTTCCGGAGCTCGTTTTCCTTGAAGTATCTATAGAATCCCTACTAGGTGAAGAAGAGGTCTTGTCTAGCCAGACCGGAATAACAGCTGAAAAGGGACATAACTTTTGAAGCGATCGTTGGATCACCCTCAAAGTGTTACAGTAGTTTCCGGAGGCCATTTTCCTTCTAGTACTTTTGAATCCCTACTCGTTGAAGAGCAGGTCTTGTTGCGCCATACCGGAATAACAGCTAAAAGGGCCATAACTTTTGATCCGACAGTTGCATTGCCCTCAAACTTTTACAGTAGTCTCCGGAGCCTGTTTTCCTTGAAGTATCTTTAGAATCCCTACTCATTGAAAACGAGGCCTTTTCAAGACATACTGGAATAACAGCTGAGAAGGGCCATAAGTTTTGATCCGACAGTTGGATCGCACTTAAAGTTTTACAGTATTTTCCGGAGCCCGTTTTCGTTGAAGTACCTTTGGAATCCTTACTCGTTGAAGAGGAGGTCTTGTCCTGCAACACCAAAATTATAGCTGAAAAAGGCCATAACTTTTGATTCGACCGTTGGATCAAGCTCCAATATTTACAGTAGTTTCGGGAAGCCCTTTTCCTTTTACTATCAATGGAATCCCTACTCGTTGAAGAGGAGGGCTTGTCTCGCCAGGTCGGAATAACAGCTGAAGAGGGCCATAACTTTTGATCCGACAGTTGGATCGCGCTCAAATATTTACAGTAGTTTTCGGAACCTATTTTCCTTGAAGTTCCTATCGAATCCTTCTTATTGAAAAGGAGTTCTTGTCGCGCAAGACTGGAATAATAGCTGAAAAGGGCCAAAACTTTTGATCCGATCCTTGCATTGCCCTCAAAGTTTTACTGTATTTTTCGGAGGCTATTTTCCTTCTAGTACCTTTAGAATCCCTACTCGATGAAGAGGTGGTCTTGTAGCGTCAGACTAGAATAGGAGCTGAAAATGGCTATAACTTTTGATCTGACCGTTGCGTCGCCCTCAAAGTTTTACAGTAGTTTTCGGAGATTGTTTTCCTTAGAGTACCTTTAGAATCCCTACTCATTGAAGAGGAGGTCTTGTCGCGCCAGACCAGAATAACAGGTGAAAAGGGTCATAACTTTTGATCCGACCGTTGCATCGCCCTTAAAGTTTTACAGTAGTTTCCTGGGCTTGTTTTCCTAGAAGTACATATGGAATCCCAACTCGGTGAGAGGAGGTCTTGTCGCGCCATACTGGAATAACAGCTGAAAAGGGTGATAACTTTTGAACCGATAATTGCATCGCCCTCAAAGTTTTACAGTAGTTTCTGGAGTCAGTTTTCCTTGAAGTACCTATAGAATCCCTACTCGTTGAAGAGGATGTCTTGTCTTGCCAGACCAGAATAAAAGCTGAAAATGGCCTTAACTTTTGATCCGATCGTTGCATCACCCTCAAAGTTTCACAGTAGTTTCCCGGGCTCGTTTTTCTAGAAGTACATATGGAATCCCAACTCAATGAGAGGAGGTCTTGTCGCGTCATACCGGAATAACAGCTGAAAAGGGCTATAACTTTTGAACCGACAGTTGCATCGCCCTCAAAGTTTTACAGTAGTTTCTGGAGCCAGTTTTCCTTGAAGTACCTATGGAATCCCTACTCGTTGAAGAGGAGGTCTTGTCTCGCCAGACCGAAATAACAACTGAAAAGGGCCATAACTTTTGATCCGACCGTTGGATCGCGCTCAAATATTTACAGTAGTTTCTGGAACACGTTTTACTTGAAGTACCTATCGAATCCCTACTCGTTGAAGAGGAGGTCTTGTCTCGCAAGACCTAAATAATTGCTGAAAAGAGCCAAAACTTTTGATCTGACTGTTGCATCGCCCTTAAAGTTTTACTGCATTTTCACGAGGCTATTTTCCTTCTATTACCTTTAGAATCCCTACTCAGTGAAGAGCAATTCTTGTTGCGCCAGACCGGAATAATAGCAGAAAAGGGCCACACCTTTTAATCCGATCGTTGCATCGCCCTCTAAGGTTTACAGTAGTTTCAGGAGCCTGTTTTCCTTCAAGTACCTTTAGAATCCCTACTCGTTAAAGAGGAGGTCTTGTTGCGCCAGATCGGAATAACAGGTGAAAAAGGTCATAACTTTTGATTCGACCGTTGCATTGCTCTCAAAGTTTTACAGTAGTTTCCCGGGCTCGTTTTCCTAGAACTACCTATGGAATCCCTACTCGTTGAAGAGGAAGTCTTGTCGTACAATACCAAAATTATAGCTGAAATAGGCCATAACTTTTGATCCGACCATTGGATCGCACTCCAATATTTACAGTTGTTTCTGGAAGCCCTTTTCCTTGTACTACCAATGGAATCCCTACTTTGTGAAGAGGAGGTCTTGTCGCGCCAGACCGAAATAACAGCTGAAAATGGCCTTAAATTTTTATCCACCGTTGGATCGCGCTCAAAATTTTATAGTAGTTGCCGGAGCCCGTTTTCCTTGAAGTACCTATGCAATCCTACTTGGTGAAGAGGAGGTCTTGTCTCGCCAGACCGCAATAACAACAGAAAAGGGCAATAACTTTTGATCCGACCATTGGATCGAGCTCAAATATTTATAGTAGTTTCCAGAGCTCGTTTTCCTTGAAGTACCTATCGAATCCCTACTCGTTGAAGAGGAGGTCTTGTCGCGCCAGAACGGAATGACAGCTGAAAAGTGCCAAAACTTTTGATTCGACCGTTGCATCGCCTTTTACAGTAGTTTTACAGTAGTTTCCGGAGCTCGTTTTCCTTGAAGTACCTATCGAATCCCTACTCGTTGAAGATGAGGTCTTGTCGCGCCAAACTAGAATAACAGCTCAAAAGGGCCATAACTTTTGATCCAACCGTTGGATCGGGCTCAAAGTTTTACAGTAGTTTCTGGAGCCCATTTTCCTTGAAGTACCTATGGAATTCCTGCTCGTTGAAGAGCAAGTCTTGTCGTGCCACACCAGAATATCAGCTAAAAAGCGCCTTAACTTTTGATCCGACCATTTGATCGCCCTCAAAGTTTTACAGTTGTTTTCGTAGCCCGTTTTCCTTGAAGTACATATGGAATCCCTACTCGTTGAAGTGGAGGTCTAGGCGCGCTAGACCGGAATAACAGCTAAAAAGGGCCATAACTTTTAAAGCAACCGTTGCATCAATCCCAAAGTTTTACAGTATTTTTCATAGACGTTTTCTTTGATGTACCTATGGAATCCCTACTCGTTGAAGAGAAGGTCTTGTCTCGCCAGACCGCAATAACAGCAGAAAAGGGCCATAACTTTTAATCCGACCATTGGATCGCGCTCAAATATTTATAGCAGTTTCCAGAGCCCATTTTCCTTGAAGTACCTATCGAATCCTTACTCGTTGAAAAGGAGGTCTTGTCGCGCCAGAACGAAATGACAGCTGAAAAGGGCCAAAACTTTTGATTCAACCGTTGCATCGCCTTTTACAGTAGTTTTATAGAAGTTTCTGGAGCCCGTTTTCCTTGAAGGACCTATGAAATCCCTACTCGTTGAAGAGAAGGTCTTGTCGCGCAAGACCGAAATAACAGCTGAAACGAGCCTTAAAATTTGATCTGACCGTTGGATCGTGCTAAAAGCTTACATGTGTTTCCGGTTGCTGTTTTTTTTCTAGTAACTTTGGAATCCGTACTCGTTGAAGAGGAGGTCTTCTCGCGCTAGATCGGAATAACAGCTAAAAAGGGCCAGAACTTTTGATCTGACCGTTGGATCGTGCATAAATTTTTGCAGTAGTTTCCAGAGCCCATTTTCCTTGAAGTACCAATGGAATCCCTACTATTTTAAGAGGAGGTCTTGTTGTGCTAGACCGGAATAGCAGCTGAAAAGGGCCATAACTTTTGATCCGACCATTGGATCGCGCTCAAAGTTTTACAGTTGTTTCCGGAGCCTGTTTTCCTTGAAGTACCTATGGAATCCCTACTCTTTGAAGATGAGGTCTTGTCGTGCCAGACCAGAATAACAGCTGAAACGGGCCATAACTTTTGATGCGGCCGTTGGATTGCGCTCAAACTTGTACATTAGTTTTCAGAGCCTGTTTTTCTTGAAGTACCTATGGAATCTATACTCGGTAAAGAGGAGGTCTGGTCGCGCTAACAGCTGAAAAAGGCCTTAACTTTTGATCCGACCGTTGGATGGCCCTCAAAGTTTTAAATTAGTTTTAGGAGCTCGCATTCCTTGAAGTACCTATGGAATCCCTACTCGTTGAAGAGAAGGACTTGTCTCGCCAGACCAGAATAACAGCTGAAACGGGCCATAACTTTTGATCCAACCGTTGCATCGCCCTCAAAGTTTAAAGTAGTTTCCGGAGCCTGTTTTCCTTGAAGTACCTATGGAATTCAACTGGTGGAAGAGGAGGTCTTATCGCGCTAGACCGGAATAACAGCTTAAAAGGGCCATAACATTTGATCCGACCGTTTCATCATGGTAAAAGTTTTCAGTAGTTTGCGGAGGTCGTTTTGCTTGTAGGACCTATGGAATCCTACTCGTTGAATATGAGGTTTTGTCCTGCCAGACCGGAATAACAGCTGAAAAGGTCTATAACTTTTATCCGATCGTTTGATTGCGCTCGAAGTTTTACAGTAGTTTTCGAAGGCTGTTTTCCTTGTAGGACCTATGGAATCCTACTCAATAAAGAGGATGTCTTGTCGCGCCAGACCGGAATAACAGCTCAAAAGAGCCATAACTTTTGATCCGACCATTGGATCGCGCTCAAATATTTACAATAGTTTCTAGAGGCCCTTTTCCTAGGAGTACCTATGAAATCCCTACTCATTGAAGAGGACGTCTTGTCGCCAGACCGAAATGTCAGGTGAAAAGGGCCATAACTTTTGATCCGACCGTTAGAGCGCGCTCAAATATTTATAATAGTTTCCGGAGGCCTGTTTCCTTGTACTATATATGGAATCCCTACTAGTTCAAGAGGAGGCCTTGTCGCGCAAGACCAGATTTACAACGGAAAAAGGCCATAACTTTTTATCTAATTGTTGGATCGCACTCAAAGTTTTACTTGAGTTTCCGGAGGCCATTTTCCTTGAAGTACCTATGGAATCCCTTCTTGATGAAGAGGAGGTCTTGTCGCGCCAGACATGAATAACAGCTAAAAAGGGCCTTGACATTTGATCCAACCGTTGGATCGCGCTCGAAGTTTTATAGTAGTTTCTGGAGGCTGTTTTCCTTGAGATTCCTTGGAATCCCTACTCATTGAACATGAGGTCTTGTCGTGCCAGACCGGAATAACAGCTCAAAAGGGCCATAACTTTTGATCCGACCATTGGATCGCGCTCAAATATTTACAGTAGTTTCTTAAAGCCCTTTTCCTTGGAGTACCTATGGAATCCCTACTCGTTGAAGAGGAGGTCTTGTCATGCCAGACCAGAATAACAGCTCAAAAGAGCCATAACTTTTTATCTAACCGTTGGATCTCGCTCAAAGTTTTACACGAGTTTCCAGAGGCCGTTTTCGTTGAACTATCTATGGAATCTCTACTCGATGAAGAGGAGGTTTGTTGCACCAGACATGAATAACACCTACTTTTGATCTGACCATTGGATCGCTCTCAAATATTTACAATAATATCTATGGGCCCTTTTCCTTGGAGTACCTATGGAATCCCTACTCGTTGAAGAGGACGTCTTGTCTCCAGCCTGGAATAACAGGTGAAAAAGGCCATAACTTTTGATCTGACAGTAGAAGCACGCTCAAATATTTACAGTAGTTTCCGGAGGCTCTTTTCCTTGTACTGCCTTTGGAATCCCTACTCGGTGAATAAGAGGTCTTGTCACGTTAGACTGGAATAACAACTGAAGGGGCCATAACTTTTGATTCGACCGTTGGAGGGCGCTCAAATATTTATAGTAGTTTTCTGGAGGCCTGTTTCCTTGTACTATATATGGAATCCCTACTAGTTGAAGATGAGGTCTTGTCGCGCCAGATCGAAATACCAGCTTAAAAGGGCCATAACTTTTGATCTAATCGTTGGATCACGCTTAAATATTGACAGTAGTTTCCAGAGTCCCTTTTCCTTGTACTACCTTTGGAATCCCTACTCGTTGAAGAGGAGATCTTGTCGTGCCAGATCGAAATAACAGCTGAAAAGGACAATAACTTTTGAACCGACCATTGGATCGCGCTCAAAGTTTTACAGTAGTTTCTGGAGGCCATTTTCCTTGTATACCTATGGAATCCCTAGTTGGTGAAGAGGAGGTCTTATCGCGCCAAACCAGAATAACAGCTCAAAAGGGCCATAACTTTTGATACAACTGTTGGATCACGCTCAAAGTTTTACAGTGGTTTCCAGAGTCCTTTTTCCCTTTTACTACCTATAGAATCCCTACTCATTGAAGAGGAGGTCGTGGTGCGCCAAACCGGAATAACAGCTAAAAAGGGCAATAACTTTTGATCCGACCGTTGGATCGCGCTCAAAGTTTTATAATAGTTTCTGGAGGTCGTTTTCCTTGTAGTACCTATGGAATCCTACATGTTGAAGAGGACGTCTTGTTATGCCAGACCAGAATAATTGCTAAAAAATGCCATAACTTTTGATCCTACCATTGTATCGCACTCAAATATTTACAGTAGTTCCCGAAAGCCCGTTTCCTTGTACTACTTTTGGAATCTCTAGTTGGTGAAGAGGAGGTCTTGTCGTGCCAAACCAGAATAACAGTTGAAAATGGCAATAACTTTTGATCCAACCGTTGGATCGCGTTAAAGTTTTACAGTGGTTTCCGAAGGCCCTTTTCCTTGTACTACCTTGGAATCCCTAGTCGGTGAAGAGGAGGTCTTGTCACGCCAGATCGGAATAACAGCTGAAAAGAGCTATAACTTTTGATCCGACTGTTGGATCATGCTTAAATATTTACAGTAGTTTCTGGAGGCCTATTTCCTAGTACTTTATTTGGAATCCCGACTACGTGAAGAGGCGGTCTTGTCGTGCCAGACCGGAATAACAACTGAAAAGGACCATAACTTTTGATCCGACCATTTAATCGCAGTCAAATATTTACAGTAGTTTCGGGAGCCCATTTTCCTTGAAGTACCAATGGAATCCTACTCGTTAAAGATGAGGTCTTGTCGCGTCAGCCTGAAATAACAGCTGAAAAGGGCCATAACTTTTGATCCGACCATTGGATAGCGCTCAACTATTTACTGTAGTTTTCGGAGGCCTGTTTCCTTGTACTATATATGGAATCCATACTTGTTGAAGAGGAGGTCTTGTCGCGCTAGACCGGAATAACACCTGAAAGGGGTCATAACTTTTGATCCGACTGTTCGGTAGCACTCAAAGTTTTACAGTAGTTTTCGGAGGCTGTTTTCCTTCTATGACCTATGGAATCCTACTTGTTGAAGAGGAGGTCTTGTCGCGCCAAACCGAAATAACAGCTGAAAAGGGCCATAACGTTTTATCGAACCGTTGGATCGCGATCAAAGTTTTACAATAGTTTCCAGATGCCGTTTTCCTTATAGGACCAATGGAATCCAACTCGTTGAAGAGGAGGTACTCTCGCACCAGACTAGAATAGAGGTGAAAAGGGCCATAACTTTTTATCCAACCGTTGGATCACGCTCAAATATTTACAGTAGTTTTCGGAGGTCGTTTTCCTTATAGGACCTATGGAATCCTACACGTTGAAGTGGAGGTCTTATCGAGCCAGAACGGAATAACAGCTGAAAAGAGCTATAACTTTTGATCCGACCATTGGATCGCGCTAAAAGTTTTACAGCAGTTTCCGGAGGCCATTTTCCTTGAAGTACCTCTGGAATCCAACTCATTGAAAATGAGATCTTGTTGCGCTAGACCGGAAAAACTGCTGAAAAGGGCCACAACTTTTGATCCGACCGTTGGATCGCGCTTAAATATTTACAGTAGTTTCCGGAGGCCCGTTTCATAGTACTTCCTTTGGAATCCCTATTAGGTGAAAAGGAGGTCTTGTCGCTCAAGACCGGTATAACATCTGAAAAGGGCCATAACTTTTGATCCGATCGTTGGATCGCGCTCAAATATTTATAATAGTTTCCAGAGCCTGTTTTCCTTGAAGTACCTATGGAATCCCTACTAGTTTAAGAGGAAGACTTGTCGTGCCAGGCTGAAATAACAGTTGAAAAGGACCAAAACTTTTGATCCAATCGTTCGATCGCGCTCAAAGTTTTATAGTAGTTTACGAAGGTCGTTTTTCTTGTAGTACCTATTGAAGCCAACACGTTGAAGAGGAGGTCTTGTCGCGATAGACTGGAATAATAGCTTAAAAGAGTCAAAACTTTTCATCCGACCGTTGGATCGCGCTCAAGTATTTACAGTAGTTTTTGTAGGCCTGTTTCCTTGTACTATATATGAAATCCTTACTAGTTGAAGAGGAGGTCTTATCGTGCACGACCGGAATTACAGCTGAAAAGGCCATAACTTTTGATCCGGCCGTTGGATCGCGCTCAAAGTTTTACAGTAGTTTCCGGAGGCCGTTTTCCTTGTATGTCCTATGGAATCCTACTTGTTGAAGAGGAGGTCTTGTCGCTCCAGACCGGAATAACAACTGAAAAGAGCTATAACTTTTGATTCGATCATTGGATCGCGCTCAAAGTTTTACAGTAGTTTCCGGAGGATGTTTTCCTTCAAATTCCTAGGGATTCAAGCTAGTGGAAGAGGAGGTCTAGTTGCGCTAGACTGGAATAATAGCTTAAAAGAGTCACAACTTTTCCTACGACCGTTGGATCGCGCTCAAATATTTACAGTAGTTTCTGTAGGCCTGTTTCCTTGTACTATATATGGAATCCCTACTAGTTGAAGAGGAGGTCTTGTCACGCACGACCAGAATTACAGCTGAAAAGGCCTTAACTTTTGATCTGGTCGTTGGATCGCGCTTAAAGTTTTACAGTAGTTTCCAGATGCCGTTTCCCTTGTAGTACCTATGGAATCCCTACTCGGTGAAGAGGAGATCTTGTCGCGCTAGACCGGAATAACAACTGAAAAAGGCTATAACTTTTGATCCGACCGCAGGATTGTGATCAAAGTTTTACAGTAGTTTCCGAGTGCCATTTTCCTTATAGGACCTATGGAATCCTACTCGTTGCAGAGGAGGACTTATCGCGCCAGGCTGGAATAACAGCAGGAAAGAGCTAAAACTTTTGATCTGACCGTTGGATCGTGCTCGAAGTTGTACAGTAGTTTCCGGAGACCATTTTCTTGCTAGCACAGATGGAATCCAACTCGTGGAAGAGGAGATCTTGTTGAGCCAGACCGGAATAACAGGTGAAAGAGGCCATAACTTTTGATCCGATCGTTGGATCGCGCTCAAAAATTTTACAGAAGTTTTTAGAGGCCGTTTTCCTTCTAGTACCTATGGAATCCTACTCGTTGAAGAGGGGATCTTGTCACGCCAGACCGGAATAACAGCTAAAAAGGCTATAACTTTTGATCCGACCGTTGAATCGCGCTCAAATAATTACAGTAGTTTCCAGAGGCCGTTTTCCTTGTAAAACCTATGGAATCCTACTCGATGAAGTGGAGGTCTTGTCGCGCCAGACCGAAATAATAGTTGAAAGGGCTATAATTTTTTATCTGACTGTTGGATTGCGCTCAAATAATTATTGTAGTTTCCGGACGCCGTTTTCCTTGTAGTACCTATGGAATCCTACTCGTTGAAGAGGATGTTTTGTCACGCCAGACTGGAATAACAGCTAAATAGAGCTGGAACTTTTGGTCCGACCGTTGGATCGTGCTCAAAGTTTTACTGTAGTTTTCAGATGCCGTTTTCGTTGTAGTACCTATGGAATCCTACTTGGTGAATAGAAGCTCTTGTCACGCAAGACCAGAATAACATGTGAAAGAGCTATAACTTTTGATCCGACCCTTGGATCGCACTCAAAGTTTTACAGTAGTTTCTGGAGGCTGTTTTTCTTGTAGTCCCTATATAATCCTACTCGATGAAAAGGAGCTATTGTCGCGCCAGTCAAGAATAACTGCTTAAAAGAGCTATAAATTTTGATCCGATAATTGGATCGCGCTTAATGTTTTACAGTAGTTTCCAGAGGCCATTTTCCTACTGGCACAGATGGAATCCAACTCGTGGAAGAGGAGGCCTTGTCGAGCAAGACCGGAATAACAGCTAAAAGAGGCCATAACTTTTGATCCGATCGTTGGATCGCGCTAAACTTTTTTACAGTAGTTTGCTAAGGCCATTTTCTTTCTAGTACCTATAGAAACCTACTCGTTGAAGAAGAGGTCTTATCGCGCCAGACCGGAATAACAGCTCAAAAGGGCTATTACTTTTGATCCGACCGTTGTATTGCGCTCAAAGTTTTACAGCAGTTTCCTGAGGCCGTTTTCCTTGTAGTACTTATGGAATCCTACTCGTTGTAGAGGAGGTCTTGTCACGCCAGACCGCAATAATAGGTGAAAAGAGCTATAACTTTTGATCCGGCCGTTGGATCGCGCTGAAAGTTTTACAGTAGTTTCCGAACTCCGTTTTCCTACTAGCATAGATGGAATCCAACTCGTGGAAGAGGAGGTCTTGTCAAGTCAGACCGGAATAACAGCTGAAAGAGGCCATAACTTTTGATCCGACTGTTGGATCGTGCTAAGAAATTTTACAGTAGTTCCCGAAGGACTTTTTCCTTGTAGAACCTATGGAATCCTACTCATTGAGTGGAGGTCTTGTCGAGCCAAACTTTTGATCCAACCATTGGATCGCGCTCAAATATTTACAGTCGTTTCCGGAGGCCGTTTTCCTTGTAGTACCTATGGAATATCTAGTCATTGAAGAGGAGGTCTTGTCGCGCCAGACCGAAATAATTGCTGAAAAGGGCTATAACATTTCATCCGACCGTTGTATCGTGCTCAAACATTTTAGAGCTGTTTCCGTAGGCCGTTTTTCTTCTAGTACCTATGGAATCCTACTCGTTGAAGAGGAGGTCTTGCCATGCTAGACCAGAATAACAGTTGAAAAGGGGCATAACTTTTTATCCGACGGTTGGATCGTGCTCAAATATTTACAGTAGTTTGCAGAGGCCTCTTTCCTTGTGGTACCTATGGAATCCATACTCGTTGTAGAGGAGGTCTTGTCATGCCAAACTGGAATAACAGTTGTAAAGGGCCATAACTTTTGATGCGATCGTTGGTCGCGCTCATTCTTTTACAGAAGTTTTTGGAGGCAGTTTTCCTAGGAGCACCGATGGAATCCAACTCGTGGAAGAGGAGGTCTTGTCTAGCCAGACTGGAATAACAGCTGAAAGATGCCATAACTTTTGATCCGATCTTTAGATCATGCTCAAATATTTACAGTAGTTTGTGGAGGCAGTTTTCTTTCTAGTACCTATGGAATCCTATTCGTTGAAGACGAGGTCTTGTCGTGCCCGACGAAATAACAACTGAAAAGGGCCATAAGTTTTTATCCAACCGTAGGATCGCGCTCAAATATTTATAGTAGTTTCCGGAGGCCTTTTTCCTTGTAATAACTATGGAATCCCTACTCGTTGTAGAGGAGGTCTTGTCGCGCCAGACAGGAATAACAGCTGAAAAGGCCAATAACTTTTGATTTGATCGTTGGATCACGCTCAAATATTTATTATAGTTTCAGGAGGCTCATTTCCTTGTACTACCTATAGAATCGCTACTCGTTGTAGAGGAGGTCTTGTCGCGCCAGACTGGAATAACAGCTGAAAAGGCCCATAACTTTTGATTTGACCGTTGGATCACACTCAAATATTTATTATAGTTTCAGGAGGCTCATTTCCTTGTACTACCTATAGAATCGCTACTCGTTGAACTAGAGGTCTTGTCGCGCCAAACCGGAATAACAGTTGAAAATAGGTATAACTTTTGATTTGACTGTTGGATAGCGCTCAAAGTTTTACACGACATTCTGGATCTGTTTTCCTTCTAGTACCTATGGAATCCTACTCATTGAAGATGAGGTCTTGTCGCGCCAGACTGGAATAACAGCTGAAAATAACTATAACTTTTTATCCACCCATTGGATCGCGATCAAATATTTACAGTAGTTTCCGAAGGCCATTTTCCTTGTAATGCCTAAGGAATCCCTATTTATTGAAGAGGAGGTCTTGTTGCGCTAGACCGGATTAACAGCTGAAAAGCGTCATAACTTTTCATTCGACCGTTGGATCGCGCTCAAAAATTTACAAACGTTTCCAGAGTCCGTTTTCCTTGTAGTACCTTTGCAATCCCTACTCGGTGAAGAGGTCATGTCGTGCCAGACTGGAATAACAGTTGAAAGGTGCCATAACTTTTGATCCAACTGTTAGATCGCCCTCAAAAAATTTAATGTTGTGTCCCGAGGCCGTTTTCCTTGTAGTACATGCGGAATCCCTACTCGTTAAAGAGGAGGTCTTGTCACGCCATACTAGAATAACATCTCAAAAAGGCCATAATTGTTTATCCGACCATTGGATCGCGCTCAAATATTGACAGTAGTTTCTGGAGGACCGTTTCCTTGTACTACCTATAGAATCCCAACATGGTGAAGAGGAGGTCTTGTCATGTTAGACCAGAATAACAACTGAAAAGGACCATAACTTTTGATCCAACCGTTGGCTCATGCTCAAATATTTATAGTAGTTTCCGAAGGCCACTTTCCTTGTACTATCTACGGAATCCCTACTCGTTGAAGAGGAGGTCTTGTCACGTTAGACTGCAATAATAGCTCAAAAGAGTCATAACTTTTTATCCGACCGTTGGATCGCGCTCAAAGTTTGACACGAGTTTTCGGAGACCCATTTCTTTGTACTACTTATAGAATCCCTACTCGTTGAAGATGAGGTCTTGTAACGCCAGACCAGAATAACAGCTGAAAAGGGCCATAACTTTTTACCCGCCTGTTGGACCGTGCTCAAATATTTACAGTCGTTTCCGGAGGCCATTTTCCTTGTAGTGCCTATGGAATCCATATTCGTTGAAGAGGAGGTCTTGTCGCGCCAGACCAGAATAATAGCTGAAAAGGACCATAACTTTTGATTCGATCGTTGGATCACGCTCAAATATTTATTAAAGTTTCAGGAGCCTCGTTCCCTTGTACTCCCTATAGAATCGCTACTCGTTGAACTAGAGGTCTGGTCGTGCTAGACCGGAATAACAACTGAAAAGCATCATAACTTTTGATCCAACCGTTGGATCGCGCTCAAAGTTTTATAGTAGTTTTCGGAGGCCGTTTTCCTTCGACTACCTATGGAATCCTACTTGTTGAAGAGGAGGTCTCATCACGCCAAACTAGAATAACAGCTGAAAAGAGCTATAACTTTGATCCAACCGTTGGATGGCGCTCAAAGTTTTATAGTTGTTTCCGGAGGCCGTTTTCCTAGTAGTTCCTATGGAATCCCCACTCGTTGAAGAGGAGGTCTTGTCGCGCCAGACCGGAATAACAGCACAAAAGGGCCATTACTTTTGATCCGACTGTTGGATCATGCTCAAAGTTTTACAGTAGTTTCCCGAGGAAGTTTTCCTTGTAGTACCTATGGAATCCTACTCGTTGTAGAGGAGGTCTTGTCGCGCCAGACCAGAATAACAGGTGAAAAGAGCTATAACTTTTGATCGGGCGTTGGATAGCGCGCACAGTTTTACAGTAGTTTCACGGGGCCGTTTTCCTTATAGTACCTATGAAATCGTACTCATTGAAGAGAAGGTCTTGTCACGCTAGACCAGAAAAACAGCTAAAAAGAGTTATAACTTTTGATCCGACCGTTGGATCGTGCTCAAAGTTTTACAGTAGTTTCCGGAGGCTGTTTTCCTTGTAGAACCAATGGAATCCTACTCATTGAAGAGGAGGTCTTATCGAGCCAGACCGGAATAACAGCTCAAAAGGGCCATTACTTTCGATCTGACCGTTAGATAGCGCGCAAAGTTTTACAGTAGTTTTCGAAGGCCGTTTCCCTTATAGTACCTATGGAATCCTACTCGGTGAAGAGGAGCTCTTGTCTTGCTAGACCGAAATAATATGTGAAAAGAGCTATAACTTTTTATCCGATTGTTGGATCGAGGTTAAAGTTTTACAGTAGTTTTCGAAGGCCGTTTTCCTTCTAGTACCTATGGAATCCTATTCGTTGAAGAGGAGCTCTTATCGCACCAGACTGGAATAACATCTCAAAATGGCCATAACTTTTGAATTGATCGTTGGATTGCTCTCAAAGTTTTACAGTTCTTTCTGGATGTCGTTTTCCTTGTAGTACCTATGGAATTCCTACTCGTTGAAGAGTAGGTCTTGTCGCGCCAGACTGGAATAACAGCTGAAAAGGGCCATAACTTTTGATTCAACCGTTGGATCACGCTCAAATATTTATTATAGTTTCAGGAGGCTCGTTTCCTTGTACTACCTATAGAATCGCAACTTGTTGAACTGGAGGTCTTGTTGCGCCATACCGAAATAACATCTGAAAAACACCATAACTTTGATCCAACTGTTGGATTGCGCTCAAAGTTTTACACAAGTTTCCAAAGGCCGTTTTCCTTGTCCTACCTATGGAATCCCTACAAGTTGAAGAGGAGGTCTGGTCGCGCCAGATCGGAATAACAATTGTAAAGGGCCACAACTTTTGATCCGACCGTTGGATCGCACTCAAATATTTACAGTGGTTTTTGGAGACCCGTTTCCTTGTACTACCAATAAAATCCCTACTCGTTGAAGAGGATGTCTGGTCGCGCCAGACTGGAATAACAGCTGAAAAGGGCTATAACTTTTGATTTGACCGTTTGATCGCGCTCAAAGTTTTACACGAGTTTCCGGAGGCTATTTTCCTTGTACTACCTATACAATCCCTACTAGTTGAAGAGGAGGTCTTGTTGCGCCAGACCGGAACAACAGCTGTAAAGTGCCACAGCTTTTGATCCGACTGTTGGATCACACTCAAACATTTACAGTGGTTTTCGGAGGCATGTTTCCTTGTACTACGTATAGAATCCCTACTCGTTGAAGACGAGGTCTTGTCGCGCCAGACCAGAATAACAGCTAAAAAGGGCCATAACTTTTGATCCGACCATCGATAGCGCTCAAAGTTTTACACGAGTTTCCGGAGGCCGTTTTCCTTGTACTATCTATGGAATCCCTACTAGGTGAAGAGGAGGTCTTATCGCACCAGACCGGAATTACACCTGAGAAGGGAAATAACTTTTGATCCGACAGTTGGATCATGCCCAAAGTTTTACAGTAGTTTTCGGAGGTCGTTTTCCTTGTAGTACCCATGGAATCCCTATTCGTTGAAGAGGAGGTCATTTCGCGCCAAACCGGAACAACAATTGAAAAGGGCCATAACTTTTGATCCGAGCGTTAGATCCTACTCAAAGTTTTACAGTAGATTCTGGAGGCTGTTTTCCTGGGAGCACCTATGGAATCCAACGCACAGAAGAGGAGGTCTTATCGTGCCAGACCGGAATAACAGCTGAAAAGGGCCATAACTTTTGATGCGACCGATGGATCACGCTCAAATATTTATTATAGTTTCAGGAGGCTCGTTTACTTGTACTTCTTATAGAATCGCTACTCGTTGAACTAGAGGTCTTGTCGCGCTAGACCGGAATAACAACTGAAAAGCGCCATCACTTTTGATCCGACCGTTGGATCGCGCTTAAATTTTTACAGTAGTTTTCAGAGGTCGTTTTCCTTCTACTACCTATGGAATCCTACTTGTTGAAAAGGAGGTCTCGTTGCGCCAACCGGAGAACAGTTAAAAGGGGCCATAACTTTAGATCCGACCATTGGATCGCGCTCAAAGTTTTACAGTTGTTTGCGGAGGCAGTTTTCCTTTTAGTACCCATGGAATCCTACTCGTTGAAGAGGAGGTCTTGTCGCACTAGACTAGAATAACAGCTAAAAAGGGCCATAACTTTTGATCCGTCCGTTGGATCGCGCGTAAAGTTTTATAGTAGTTTCCGGAGGCCGTTTTCCTTCTAGTACATATGTAGGCGTACTCGTTGAAGAGGGGGTCTTGTCGCCCCATACTGGAATAACAGCTGAAAAGAGTTATAACTTTTTATCCGACCGTTCGATTGCGCTCAAAGTTTTACAGGAGTTTCTAGAGGCCGTTTTCCTTATAGCACCAATGGAATCCAACTCTTGGAAGAGGAGGTCTTGTCGCACCAACCGGAGAACAGTTGAAAGGGGCCCTAACTTTAGATCCGACCATTGGATCGCGTTCAAAGTTTTACAGTAGTTTGCGGAGGCAGTTTTCCTCCTAGTACTTATGGAATCCTACTCGTTAAAGAGGAGATCTTGTCGCACTAGACCAGAATAACAGCTAAA
>Ga0325414_1001606_pt1 | contig 22059 bp, 15 predicted proteins | sample PopdelMetagenome_8_FD_206183 | JGI IMG/M metagenome (GOLD analysis project Ga0325414, IMG submission 206183) | Populus deltoides microbial communities from Bellville, Georgia, United States - Leaf-PdKOR-R3 | ecosystem: Host-associated > Plants > Phyllosphere > Phylloplane/Leaf | place: USA... | reverse complement strand
TCTCCCTCTCTGCGGACCTTATTGATGAAACTTTGGGCGGACTTAGAGCACATGCCTGCAAGATCAAGAACCAGCTTTATCTAAAATCACAAGAGCCAATATAATAATGGTAAAATACAATTAACTGATAACAAATCTTATGCAATGTATTATATAAATCTACATTTTTATATTTAATTAACTTACCCACTGTAAAAATTATTGAGCATGAATATTAACTACATAAACATGTAATTAATTTTTTTTTTGTTAATGCTCAATATTATACTGATCCTAGATAATTGAAGTGAGGAGTGAAAGCCTCGTCTCTTAAGAGGGGACATTATCCCAAGCTTATGACCCAGACTTAAAATGAATAGGGATCCTAGATAAAATTATAAATGAAACCTTTTAAAATATAATTTTTAAGAAATATATTTTAATTTATTATTCTTCATGTATGTCTAATAATAAAAAGAACAATTTTCATTTCATAAAATATAATTGAAAAATAAACCTTATTTATTCTTGTAGTTTTTTATTAAATGGGGTCCTTGGCCATTGTCCAAGTTGCCCAAAATGCTCTAGCTCACTAACACTTAGACAAGCATGCAAGATCTTCAGCAAGTGTTTGGTTTTCGCAAGTTAGAACGAACGAGGTGCACGAGAGGCAATACGAGCGTACCTCCCGACTCATTTAGTCTTTGAAAAAGCGTAGTCATAAGCCTGAGTTTCTCTTGTTCTATCTACAAATAATCCATCAAGATTTAAATAACGCCATGCGAAATCGATCAAATGAACAAGATTTCCGAAATCTCTCGCTCGATGTCTTTCTACCGTCAATACACTAGCTAGCTAGTATAAATTAATTAACAAGCTCCTTGCAAGAAACCATATCAATCCAGCAGATAGCTTAAACATAACCATTTCTCTCTTTTTTCACGACCCTTGAGAAAAAAATGCAGATCTTCAGCAAAGTGTTGAGAGATACTGATGTCCATGTTCGGTTCTCGTTCCCAACTCATTGCTTAGAGCATTTAGATTTTGCTGGAATTATGTTGATTTGTATGTTAAAGATAGCTGTGGTGAGCTGCGAGTTATTCGTTGCCTGAAGAGAAATGGAGTTTATGACAAGCCAGTGCTTTCTATGGGCTGGCTTAAATTTGTTGCTGATTATGGACTGAGAGTTGGTGACAAGGTTGTTCTTCATCGTGAGGATGACCATAACCTGGGGTCGCAGTTCATGATTGAAGCTAAGAGGAGAATCATGCTGCTTGGTGAGGAGGCTTGGGGTGATGTGACAAGAGCTAACTAGCTATTATCCAGATATATATAGAAGAATGAATTTATGTATGTGTTTATGTTTGAGTGTTTGTAGTGATCATAATCAATGGTATCTGCGTCATTCGAATTAAATAAATATGTTGCTGTTCTTAGTTTCTTGAATATGTATTACGTGCATGTAATTCTCAACAATAATGGATTTAATTAATTATATATGATCAGATTCTGTCTCTAATGGTATGAGTTATATAGGATATATGTACTGATCTCAAATTCCGTTTCCAAGATTTTTTTTTTCCAGGTTTTTTAATTTTGTTGGTTTTTAATTTTTAATTTTTCTATTTTGTGCGCATTTCAAGTGTCTGAAAACATGGATTTCTATTGATTTGATGAATAAATAAAACAAAATGAATAAAAAAAATATAGTTCTTTAAATCATGGGAACTAACACATGCATTGGTGATGCTATGAAACAAAGATCAATTGATTCAAATCCATCAATAACATATCGTAATAAAATTATGTTTCTAAAACTTTGATGACATTTTGGAGATTTTTGGAAACTCTGGTATTTATAAAACTTTCAACCGATAAAATAGGGATATCTAAAAATTAAAAGAGGGGCAATAGTTTTTTTTTTAAAAAGATATTGTCTAGTTTTACGATATTAATCATATCTTTTAATTCAATCATTTTGATCATTGGATAAGACTAAAATTTTACAAGTAGTCTCCTTATATATTGTAAATTCTCAAGTTAAATTAAAGTTTGGAAAGGCCTTACAAAATTGCCAATAGCATTTTTATAATTTTATTTTGAAAGGTCATCTTTTTGTGTCCCTTTTAAATTGATTTTTTTTAATTTTATCATTTAACAATAGGTTTATTGAGAATTGAACTGCATAATTTATTTTGATTAGCTTTGTTTAAGGTTATTATGGTCTCATGATCTGAGTCAAGAATTTGAAAAGTTAACTTAGATTGACCCGAGTCGATCTAATATATTGTCTTCTCAATATTTTTAAAAAAAATATATCATCTTGAATTTTTTTAGTCAAATTATATTCTTATTAATGATCCAGGTTGTATTTAGATTCATCAAATTAATTGGATCATACGAGTTTAACTCTAACCTTTTTATTAGAGTTAGAAAATTTAAATTGAGGTTATATGCGGATTGGAGTTGAAATGACATTTGTTGAATTAATATTTTGAATTATATATATATATATATATATATATATATATATATATAAAGAATAGTTCAATCTCAAAACGATTTGTTGAAACGCTATGAAACTAAAACATTTAGTTTTAATTGAAAAAACAGAACGAAAACCCCTCCTAACCTTAGCTCATACATGGACTCCACAATTAGCCTGTGAACTCAAGAGTCCAACTTCCTCTTTCCTTCCTAGTTTATGTGAAGTTTGCTTACTGATTCACATGTCCTTAAAAACTTTTAGAGGTATTACGGATTGGTTTTGTGATGTCTCAAGAGGACAGTTTTTGTTTTCTCTTGTAAAGAAGTTTGAAGCAAGCAGGCAAGCAACCATCAAGAAACTAGCTCAGTATTGAATTGAAACATGTCTAGTCCTTCAAAATTCACAGAATGTAATGGGAATACTGAGAGTAATTCAATAAAGAAGCACTGAAACCATATCATACATAACTGAGAAGAGAAACTTACTTCGTTCCTCCTCCTCTTTTGATAAGCCCAGATGGAGGGATTCACAGAAGGCATCAAAATTGCCCCAAACCTGTAGCAAAACGCAAAGAAAGTTGGTTGGTATACAATACTCCTGCTAAGGAACTTGAAGAAAGAAAGCGATTTGGCATCGCTGCAGCAGCTAGAGAGATCTTGAAAGAGATGCTTAGCCTACCTCTTTACATGTATCAAAAACAAGAACACCCAATATTCCAAGCCTGGTTCACATCCAAGATATTGAAGAGGTCAATGCAGACGAGAGTGTTGAGGTCAACAGCCAAGTCTCCATGATTTGCTTATTAATTGGATCCTCAAAAACAAAGAGCAAATACCATGAGAATATTCGAAAGCAATAATTGAAGGAGCTTAAGCAAAGATGCCATTCAAATATATATTAAGAGATTAGGTAAAAAGATTCCCTGGAACGCAGGACGAGATTGCGTTTGAAGGAAAAGAAGCGGTATTATTTTGACTCACAATCTTGGAACAAGTACAAATAAGTCCTTCTCCTTTATAGTCTGGCTAATCTACCCCCAAGCTTTGTCTTGCCTTGGCCTTTTGCCCTCTCTCACACTGCAGCTATAAATCATGCTCGTCTTCTGTTTTCGCAGATACAAAACCCCAGTACTTATATTTGCAATACCATGATTAAAGGCTACTCTGAAGCCAAAATGGGCCATAGTGGCTTCTTGTTTTTCAGCCAAATGCTTCAGAATGGCGCTGAAATGGACTGTAGGAGCTTTGTTCTTGCGCTCAAAGCGTGCGAGCAGTTTTTGAGAGTTTTAGGAGGGAAATCAGTTCATTGTGGTATTCGAAAGATGGGTTTTGTTTATGCTATGTTGTTTCAAGATGGGTTGGCTCGTTTTTATGATCTGCTGCGTGGTTGTTTGGGTTTTGCTTGACACTTGTTTGATGGAATTCCTGCTAGAGATGGACTTTCTGTCTATGACTGATGGATATTCTAAGCGTAACTGTTGGGATGAGACTTCGAAGCTTTTTGACTCGATGTCAGTGGAGGGCAATGTAGAGCCCGAAGAGGTCACTATGATAGCCGCTCGTTCAGCTTGCTCGCAGAAGGGGGCTTTGAGATCAGGGAAGAGTTTTCACGAATATGTAAGACTAGAAATGGAAATCACCATGAATGTGAAATGTGGCTGCTTGGATTCTGCAAGAGGGATCATTGATACCATGGGAGTTAGAGATGTTTTCTCTTGGACGAGCATGGTTAACGGGTACGCTAAAAGCGGTGAGCTAGAGCTGGCAAGGATGTCGTTTAATGAGATGCTAAAAGCAAGCATAAGCTTTTAGGTTTGAGTCCAAATATACACAATGCATAATTCCTAGTAATGTGCTTGTGAATTCTTTATTAATATGAATATAAATCGATACATAAAAATCATACTTAAACAACAAAACTGTAAACACCAAGCATGGTTGCTATAATTTCTTATAAAGTTACATCTCTTCAGATAAAAACATGAGTGCATTGCTTTAATATGATTAGCAACATCTAATTAACTAAGATAAATCATGCATTATAGTCACAAGCAGCTTGTTAAACCACCATTCTCTATCAAAAAGGAAGTGAGGGTGAATGTTGTGGTTATGGAGAATGGTGGATGTTATGTAGATGGAGGCCCATGGGTAGATAATTAAGGGGGTCCATGGTTTGTACGGTTGACTCAGGAGGAAGAAGAAAGAAAGAAAAAAATGGGAAGGGCGGCGGCTAGGCTAAAAAAAGGTAAACCAAGATTTCAGACATGAATATGCCTTTTAAGTGCATCGTTACTCTCAATTGCCGCTGGAATTCACTCAATCATAGATTGCCTTTGATCAACAATGCTTTTAGTTGATCTGAATGTGTTCGTTCTTCTATCTATAAAAAAGAGGCGTTTGATATTGACAGATGCTAAACATAATTTCGATGGATTTCATTGAATCATTATTTGATTATGTTTATTTGCTCTCCAACTAATCTAAATATTGTTTACATTCCCTTCTAGGATCCGCTGTATTGCCCCCGACTGGTCAACTATTCAAGGAGTGTTGAGAAATGTTGATGTCATTTCCGTTTAGGACTTTGCGTACTTGGATCAAAGATCATGTATATTTTGAAATGAAATTAGAGGGATGTCAATGTTTAAAGTATTTTTGAAAATCAAGCTTATTTGGTCAAAGACCTAACACACGCCACTTAACATATGCAATCATTTGATTGTCTTGTATTTTAAAAATAAAAATTAGCCCATTCTAAGATTAAAATAGTTTTCTTATAGTTTTTTGTGTCAATTTTAATATCTGATTTTGGGTATGATATTTGATGGTACATCACGAGGTGACCTTCTATAGATTTCAACTGGTAAGAGGTTTTGAGTAAAGATTCGAGATTTCGTTGAAAATTTATCTCTCTTGAGTATCTATTTTATCAGTATGCAATAACCGGTAACTTAGTTTATGAAGCTACGACTTTTATGGAAAAACTCTTTAAGTTTTGAGAGTGTCATTTATTGGTTCAAATCACTTACTTGATTAAAAAGGGCTTTTAAAAGCACATAATGCAAGCTTATAGTTCATAACTAAGAAAGAAAGGGAAATTCATAGTCTCAAAAGTGTTTGAGGGTTTTAAAGATCTAGGATCACCATCAACTATTTATTAGCTCTCTTTTTCTTGTTGTCTTTGTAGAAGAGAGTGACATTTCGTATATTTCATCAATAAATCTTGTTTCCTAAAACTGGATAGGAAACTCCATCATAATTAAGCAATAATCATGCCTTACTTTTAACAAGATTTTTTATCGGTCAAAAAATTTTGGTGTTATTAATTAAGGTCAAATGTTGACATATCATCATATCACTCTTTTCATTGTCAATCTTAAACTTAAAGAGATTACTGAAGCCATTGCCCATTTCTTATCTCCATGATACTCTTTTGTCTCAAATTTCAATTCAAAAGAAAGGTCAAGACTCTCGTCATTTCCTTATTTATATTTCACTATATTTGTAGAAGAATTACATATAACAATATTTACCTAAACGATCAAAATTCTCTTAACAGGGGCGGGCCATAAAGAAAATCCAACTATTTCTTTGATGAATAACCAATCTAAACATTTTGAAGACGCGAGAGGTTTTATCACAGATACCAAAGACATGTTCATGGTTTAATATATATATATTGTTTCTTTTCCTTTCCTTTCCTTTTCTTTTTTTTGAATTCTCGCCCTCGACATCGACTTTTGACATTTGTTGTGCCCTTCCTCAATTAAAAACCTTTATTTTCTCTTTCCAGACTCGATAGGAATTTTCCTACCTTTAGCCTTAACTTGCTTTTAAATGCGGGTGATTTTCATTTTTTTGGCTTTCACATAGCTTTCCTCAAAGTTTTCTTGGATGCCACTCCAGTCTAGGGCTTTTTCATTTTTAGCGATTTCTCAATCGTTGGTATTCCATCAAATGATATACCTAAGAGCAAAGATTGAAATTGACACAAAGAACCATAGAAAAATCCATTTTAATCTTACAACGAGTCAATTCCTGTTTTCAAAATACAAGACAATCAAATGACTGCATATATTGAATGGCATGTGTTGGGTCTTTGATCAAAGAAGTTTGATTTTCAAAAATACTTAAAAAAAACATTTACATCTCTCTAATTTCATTTCAATAATTGGACTTGAAAGGATATGATCTTTGACATGTGAGAGTTGATTCCAGAAAAAGAAAGATTGTCAAACAAGAAGAACATCGATCAAGTTTGCAAAATTCTCGACAGAAATGACACTGACACTTCTTGATCATCCTTGAACAGTTGAGCTTTTAAGGGCAATACATTGGACCCTGGAAAGGAAATTAAACAATATTTAGATTATCTTGGGGAAAAGAAAGAATCAAATGATGAGTTAGCAAAGTCCATCAAAGTTATGTTTAGCATCTGGCACTGACAAAAGCCTCTTGATGATAGATAGAAGAACGAGCATGTTCAGATCAACTAAGGGTGATATTGTTCAAAGACATTCCATGATTTGGTATACTCCAGTAGCATTTGAGAGCAACGCTGCACTTGAAGGACATCTTCATCTGGGTTTACCTTCTGAAACATGGTTACGAATCCTGGTAGATGTTATTGCACAATTGAATTTAAATAAATATCGTAAGGATGCATACCACCAAGGCTGACTGTGGGACCATCTGTTTTGAAGCTCAAGGTGCACTTCACCGCATGAATATGAGTGATAAAATGAACATCATTGATAATGGCAATGCATTTCTTTTCATAATCTGATTAGATTAGCTGAGAGGAATCCATTGAGAAGAACACTAAGCATACAACAAAGAACCTTTTACCGCATGCTATGAGATGCATGTTTGGATGACTTGATAGTTCCTTGACGGTTCCATGATAATATATACTTAAAGAGTATTGTTTCTACTGAAGGCAATTTTATGGCTAATTAACAATTTATGATGGATGTTGGCAAGACACACACAACTAATCAAAGAAGAATTTTTGAGAGAATCCATAAGATGAATGATTGGTTAAGCTCCTTCATGATGAACCCAGCAACATCACACTTGGGGGCATGGTCATGCTTGATAAACAATGAAAGCAGTAATCATCGTGGACAGCCTAGGATGGACACTGCACTTACATTTGAGTAAAGGGCTAGCACACAAATGAGCATGTCAATCAGAAGAATAAAAAGGGCTTTGGATATCAAACAAAGGCACCCTATGACAATGGAACATCAAAAAAAGGGGGGGGGGACCTATATTTCAAACCAGGTAAGGATCATGTATGTCATCTGACCTAGTCCAAAAAAGAAAAGAAAAATACATTTGGGCCGACACCAGCCCAACACTCTTCTAGGTCGATGTTGGCCTAACACCTTTGGACCAACCTCGACCTAACTTCTTTTATGCTGATCTCGGCCCTGCAAGGATGGGTTCAGCCCATATATTTAGGCCAGCCCATCCCAATATATATTATTATAATATAATATTATATATTAAACAAAAAAATTCAAAAATTTCAAAAAATACAAAAAAAATATTTTGTTTTCTTTTAATATTTGGGATTACAAATTTATATGTATGACGTATTTCTAATATTAAATAAGAGTTAGTTCTTCTTTTATTGATGTTAGAATGGTTAAGTTTTACCCAAAAAAATAAGGATCTCTTTACCGAGGAGGACTTTTTTTAAACCTTATCAACAACAATTAGAAAACACAATAATACCTTAGCATATATCAGACAATTAAACAATGCAGCTTACATTAGGTAGGGCGTATTTGGGGTGCTAATACCTTCCCTTTACACAACCAGTCCCCGTGCCATATCTTTGAGACTAGTTAGGGTTCCTAGTAACCAAAATACTAGGTGGAGACTCTCATTTCCTCTTTCCACTGATAAAAGACAAGAAATCCTATTCCACCCATTTCCTGATTACTCAGATACAAGAGTGGACGCATTCACCGTGATGTTTCACCACTTAAGACACTAAGCTATAAACAGACCACTAGTTAGGAACCCATCAAAATCTTAAAACCACTTTTAGTCTACACAATACAACTTACCTCATGTAGGGTGCGTCAGGGGTGCTAATACCTTCCGTAGCCACAACCAGTTCCTTACCCTTAAAATTTCTAATAAGACCAGTATACCCGGGTTTCCTAGTGACCCTGAACTAAACAAGTAGGTGGCGACTCTCATACCTCCAGACGTAAATGAGTATGAATTTTGAGGTCCATTAAATGATGAAATATATCACTTGCTAGATTTTCAGCAAGTGATATATACAATGTTGTTTTACACATTATTAATTATGATGTAGTATAATTATGAGATTTCTAATGCATTAAAGCATTGTTCCTAAAATATTCTTGGTTGATGCCCTCTTAAATACTAGACATTTATTAAAGCTGTTGAAACTGATACATATTATGTTCTTTCCTTTATGAAATGAAGCAGCTGTTATAAGACATGTACACTGAACTGACCTACGTGAGAATTTCATATGGAGAGATCACCAATGTCTATGGAAAGGCTCACGTGATGGTTGTGTAAGTAATCTTTAAACTTGAGATCACTAAGTTATCTTATATAAAGAATGTTATGCTTTGATCATGTTACTTGTTATCTTAATCGAGGTAATGAAAGGGTAAACATTGAGTATAACATGAACTAAATGAAAGTATTTGAGTGATCAATGGAGGATTCATTACCCTAGGTGAATTAGAGAAAATATTTCATATGTTCTCAAATAGTATTGACTGAGAAATCCTTGGCCAAGGTGGAATGAGATTTGAAAAGAGTTTTAAATCTTATTCAAACGATCAATGACTATTATGTAGAGAACACACATGATTTGATATGGCAGACATACTTCATGCTTTAATGCTAAATCAGAATATTATTGATGAAATGATATTAATTACACTGCAAAACCAGTAACTTAAGGGTTAAGTCAAACCACTAATGACTTTTCTAATATTTAGGGGATCATGACTTGTTGTTAGATAATGCACTTGATCTTTAAATATAAATTAATCATTATTGAATTGATAATAAATTAAATTGTTTAATTTATTTAATTAAAATTAAAATTTATATTTGGGTCAACATATTAGGAACCTAACGGGTCACACACATTGAGAACCAATAGTAAAAAATTAAAGTGGTATAATTTAATTAGGTATGACTTAATTAAAATATATTTTAGAAATTAAGAACTAGAATATAATTAATACAAATATTGTATTTCTAGACTTAGAAAAATAAAGAAAGGACTCAATTAAGTTAATTTTGAAAATTATCCTGAATTAATATATGAATATTATTCAAGGGGAAAATTGAAATGTTTTAGGGTTTTAAAAGAACGTGGGCAACAAGGGTAAAGTGCCCTACCGACAACACATGGAAGAAGAAGGGGAGATAAATATAGTTTTAGGGTTTTGGGGTATTTTACCCCTTTACCCTTTCCCTTTTGTGTTATGACCATATATTTTATTTTAATATAAAATACCCTTTTACCCTCCTCTTTATGCCTTTTCTAACCCCTCAAATTAAATTAATTATAGAATTATTTTTTATAATATGATTATAATTTAATTAAAAATTATTTTTAATTAAATAAAATTTGGATTTTATACCTTATATTATTTTAATTAAATTGTTTGACCATCTAATTTCCTTTAATGACTCGAGGGAATTAGCTTAGACATGTCCATAATTATCTAATCCATTGAAACTACGTCATCGTTACAGAACACAACAAATCAGCGTGATCATAGCAAACGCGTTCATTAGCATGTATTGCTAAATGTGGGGTCATACATGAGGCTGAAAATAGGGAGTGTCAGCGTATAGAGTCTCTTCTTGCTGAAGTAGAGTGGAATTTATCTATTTCTGATTCAACTGATAGAAGAAGAGTGTGGCAGTTGGAAAAGAATGAGATTTTCACAGTTAAATCAGCTTGTGCTCTCATTAATGATATTTGGCATCTAACATCTAAGAATTTTGGTACTTTACTTTGGCAAAGTATATTTCCTACTAAAATTAAGATGTTTCTGTGGTTGTTATTGCAGGGTAGTTTGAGTATTAAGGGATTTCTTGCCTACAGAAAAATTATTAGTTATGATGATGCCTACAGAAAAATGTTCCTTTTTATTCATTGCTCTGTTACTTATAGGTTCTAGAATCTTTTTATGCAATGGATTGGGTATGATGAGTGTATGCTGAAGACTATTCAGCTTTTTTTACAGGAATGGAATCATTTGTTACATAGCTTAATTAGTTGCTGAAGGTCGAGAATATTTTCAAAACATGAAAAGAAATTATTTATATATGAATCATTAAGGTTTGATCTTGTTTTAAACATAAATCAACTCAAAATTTTATGAAAATTCAATAGCTAAAAAATGAGATTCAAGATTTAATAATCAAGAAAGAAATTGAAAATAAGAAAAAGGAAATAAAGAAAGGATCACATGAGGACATATTGAGGCTCTGTTTTCGACACCTCTTTTAGATTTATAAATATCTCAACAAGATGATTCTAACTACACCTGGAAAACACCAAACAAGGTCGCAATTAACCCTAAATTAACCCCAAACAAAACACCTAACTAATTACAACCTCGTTTGGTAGATTTCCAAGGTGTGATTGAATCGTATCGTCAAGATCTTTCTAACGGTACTGGATGTGTAAGAAATAGAGCTCCGGTGTGTCCCAGGTTACTCATTCCTTCTTTACTTTGTTTCTGTTGTAAATAATGGATACTATTTCAAAAGGTTTTTATCTAGTGTTTATATAGTGAACTCTGATATAGGTATAGCGACCTCGATAGGCACAAGACCCTTAGGTTTGACAATCATGCTAGACCCAAAGAAATATGAGTCTGACAAACATGCCAGATTCAAAATACTTGTGTTTGGCTATCATGTCAAACCCAAGTTAATATGGATCTGGCGAACGTGTCAGATCCAAAATATTTAGGTTTGACAATCAACTTAACCCAAGGCAAACATGTTAGCACTTTATAAATACAATGCGCTCTTACAAGCAAAAAGGTGCTAAAAAAACCATAGTATTATTTGTCTGTGTTTGCAAGGCTTGTTGGTATTTCCTTTCTATCTTGGTCGCTGTTTTTGTAACCCTTGTCTTTAGACGTGGTACTTGTTGGATCCTGGAGGATAGCCTTGTGTTAAGGAAATATCCTTAAGGACAATGTCTGTACACGCCTCAAGTTATAGTTTGTTTATGTTCGATGTATCTAGTTTTTACACTAATCTTAAGGATATTTTAGTAACATGGACGAGAACACTACTAACGATAACGTTGTTGCCCTCAACAATGTTGTTGTTGAGAACTCAGCTGCTGCCATCTCTCCTGTTGCCAGCTCTGCTGTTGTTGCCACTATATCGTTAGCTAAACCATTCCTCATGTTTTACCGTAAACGACATTATTCACTTTTTTTTTAGGTTTACTATAAATTTAGGGGGGTATTAAACCCAGTTGAATTCATGGTCTGGGTTTACCCTAAATAAACTAAGGTTTTGCTATAAATTTAAAGGGAAAATATGTGAGGTGAACATCGTGAAGCTGCATTGTTCACCCCTTTATGTTTTACTGTAACAACTCGGCCTTTTCAAGCCCAAAACAACAGTAAATTTTTTTTTGTACTTGACACATATCGTGTCGGTAATCGGCGAACATGTTCCCATCACATCATCAATATATAATCCATACATCAACAACAATCAATATTTTATTTAAAAGTGAATCTTACATAAACTCATAATATTATGTTTGCATGATTAGAAGTTCGCATTTAAAATATACATGCATAGTCATGAGTTTGTATTCTATCCTACAAATAGTCATCGCAAATTTAATCTAAAAAGATCTAATAATAGTTATACATTCAGTACATTGATTCATATAAAATACATCATGATTTAGAATGCAACTACATGATTCCTTGCAAAAGTAGGTTCTCGTGTATCGGGTTTCCTAGGCACCTTATTGGTATGACATCCCTACTGCAGTACAAAACATTTACAAGAATGCAATTACCTAATAATAATAATAATAATAATAATAACAATAAGAAAATGGTCTGGCAGTTTAATGAAGCATTAACATTATCTCATGTTTGAAGCGTGATATTTGTAGTTCCTTCATGTTCTTGGTATGCATAACTTGCAGTACATATATATGCACCAATCCTTGCAATCAACTATAATCTTAAATCCGACCATTCTTTTAAGACATCATTTGTCAAGGTTAACTATTCACTCACCCCGGCCATCCCCTTCGAATTCCATTAGCCAAAACTAATCAACCGTTTGTCCCAGTCATCCCTTCGGATGCCATTAGCCGAAGCTAATCATTCATTTATTCCGGTCATCCATTCGGATGCTATTAGCCGAAGCTAATCAATCATTTGTCCCGGTCATCCCTTTGGATGCCATTAGCCGAAGCTAATCAATCGTTTGTCCCGGTCATCCATTCGGATCCCATTAGCCGAAGCTAATCATTCATTTATTTTGGTCATCCATTCGGATGCTATTAGCCGAAGCTAATCAATCCTTTGTCCCGGTCATCCCTTCAGATGCCATTAGCCGAAGCTAATCATTCATTTATTCCGGTCATCCATTCGGATGCTATAAGCCGAAGCTAATCAATCCTTTGTCCCGGTCATCCCTTTAGATGCCATTAGCCAAAGCTAATCATTCATTTGTCCCGATCATCCATTCAAATGCCATTAGCCGAAGCTAATCAATCGTTTGTCCCGGTCATCCCTTCGGATGCCATTAGCCAAAACTAATCATTTGTTTGTCCCGGTCATCCCTTTGGATGCCATTAGCCGAAGCTAATCGATTTTTTGTCCTAGTCATCCATTCAGATGCCATTAGCCGAAGCTAATAATTCATTTGTCCCGGTCATCCCTTCAGATGCCATTAGCCAAAACTAATTAATCATTTGTCAACATTTAAGCATTTGGCAATCTAATATCTGAATTAACACAATACAGCAACGTTCATGATAAGGTATTTCATTGTTCATGGTCATCTTTTCAGATGCCATAAGTTGAAGCTAATCAACCATTTATCAACATTTAAGCATTTGATAGTCTGGTATTTGAATTAACACAATACAGTAACATTCATGATAAAGTATTTTCATTATTCAACATTATTTAAAAGGAAGGTGAAAGTCACCTACCTGCAGTAGAAGCTCTACTCGTGCTCCCTTATTGCTATTGTTGCACCAAACCGGTGGTCCCTCCTGCAGTCACAGACTCACCTCATAAATTTTCCTCATTCAAGGATATGTTTTATAATAATCATATCAATAGCTAATAAATCTTTCTTTCAATCATTTCTTTCTTTATATCTTACGTTTTTCTCATTACACCCATCAATGTTGTCATCCTTTATCCAACCATAGTTATCATTCCTTCAGGCCGATATTATAGAGAATCCATATTCATCCATTACTCATATGTTACTTTCTTATGCATGTTCATTTCCTCATAATAACATACATACATATATCATGTATATTTTCAGAGTTAGAATCTCAATGTGCGAGTGTTCATATGACTCAATTCTTTTATATAGTATTCACGTGAAAGTCTACTGTTACTGTCTAACTTTGAACTGTTACTGTCTAATTTCCAACTATTACTATCTGACTTTGAACTGTTACTATTTGACTTTGAAATGTTATTGTTTGACTTTTTCAACTGTTACTGTTTGACTTTGAACTGATACTGTTTGACTTTGAACTGTTACTGTTTGACTTTGAACTGTTACTGTTTGACTTTTCCAACTGTTACTGTCTGACTTCGAACTGTTACTGTTTGACTTTCAACTGTTACTGTTTGACTTTTCCAACTGTTACTGTCTGACTTCAAACTGTTACTGTCTAGACATTTCAACTGTTACTGTCTAACTTTGAACTGTTATTGTCTAGACATTTGAACTGTTACTGTCTACACATTGAACTGTTACTATCTAGATATTGAACTGCTACTATCCAACTGTTACTGTCTGAACACTCATCAGATTTTTTAACTATATCTAGACTTATAGAACTCTTTCAAGCGATATTAGTATCGTTGGAAAGCTAATACACGAGGCTACAAGTTCTTTGAAGGAAGGAGAACTCAGTTCTGCCTTTGAGATAATCAAAATTGTTCATCAATAAACACTACTCTACAGGGTCTGTCAAGACCCAATCTCGGTTGATGACCCATAGCTGGGGTTCTACAGCTCCATATTGAGCAAGACCAATTTCTTAGTTAGCTAACATCCAAAACTACAATTACTATGAAGAAACTTGATCCTGATTCTCTCATCCTTCTACTCGAATTCTCTCCAAAAGTTAGGAGACGAATCTGTCCAGATTCATCAACTTTTCCATTTACACAAAACATCCACAATTTAACTTTTTCTCTATCATCTCAACCCCTGGCCATATCACATATCGTTTAAGACTGTAAAAAAAATAATATCTTTATAAGAGCTAATTTATCTTATTTATTTCAATCTTCCCTCTTAACGTCAAAATAAAACATTCTTGTCGATTTTACAAACTTTCCGAACAATATTCTTTTAAACACAATCCTTGACACAATTTCTATCAACCATAAATAACAAACGAATAATATTCCAAATAATCTATACTGTCAAGTTATAATGCATTATTATGAGTATAACATATCCAAATATTAACTTCATCAAATGGTGAAATTTCCAGAAATATGGGTTTAACCGAAATGACCTCAAACTTGCAGACCTATTGTGCGAGATATACAACTTCTATACCGAATGTTTGTTTCAAATCTCCACCGTTCATAATCTAGAAAAATCAGGAAGAACAACATATCCAAGTTATAGCATAATCCAACGGTGGTTGAAAGAGATAACAGACAGCAAAGAAGACTGTCCAGAAGTGTATTTTTCCAGATATTTTCCTCCCTCGGTATCTCTCACACGGGGACTAATATAGAAAATCCCTACGGTGACAATGTACATGAAATGGATGAGAACAACATATCCGAATATCGTGCTGATCCAACGGTGGAAGGTGGAGTTATAGCTGTCAGTGTATTTACCATCAATATATCTTCTCTCCAGCCTCTTTCTAAACTCTCTCTTACTCTTGCCAGTCCCTCCAAGAGAGAAAATAGAATGATATTTATAGTTCTAACATCTTGTTAATTGCACATTTATCCCCACCCCTTTTTATCATTTATACATAAACTCCCAACCTTATATTATTTGAATATTGACCTCTCTTGATCTTACGTTTTCATTTTTTCCTCACAAATGTTTTTCTTTCCAATGATTTAGTACTATATTCACTTTTCATTTCATTAATTTCACTATTTTTATCTTGATTTAGGTTTCTTTAATTTAATTTAACCCATTTTACTATTGATTAAATTTCTCATCTTTTAAATACCCAGAAAAATTATAACCAGTGGTTTACATTCTTCCCTCCTTATAAAATTTCATCCTCGAAATTTAAGATTCATACCTATCTGTGAAGCAATTTCTGCATTCTTTTTCATCATTTTAGACTCCCGTATCCAAGTTCATTTTGCAATATGGGAACTCTTTCATAATTTTATTATCATTATTATTATTATTTTTCTGGAAACAGTCATGACACCAACCATCATGTTTAATCTTGTTTTCACTTTTAAATTTCTCATCCTTTACTACCGTAACTCAACATGCAGCATAAACAAATAACATTTTAGAATGCATTAAACCCTTCAAAATATAAAGAGGTGAGGTGGTAATCACCTACCTACTCCTCTTAGTGGTCCCGTTCTGCTAGCTTGAGGTCCCACAGTCGATGTCTCTTTTACTCCACACAAGACCAACATTTAATATCATTTACTCCCCTTTTCAATGTTTTCTTATGAACTAGCAAGCATCACTATATTATTTCATGCAAGATTTCCATATCTAAATTAAATCATTATTTCATGTTCACATAGCCACCTGTTAACTCGAATTGTGCAAAAACAAAATTTCAAGCTAATTTCTTACTCAACTTACCTCATCTTAATCACTTTATAAGGGACTCTAATTTCCCATCATTATTATATTTATTTATTTATTTTATTATTATTTCCAAGAACTGTCTTATTCCCTAATTCCTTTACATGTCGATCAAAATTCTCACTGGTGGCACTTCCACGTCAAATCATCTCAGATCTTAATAGGAACTTATTTCAACATCTATGTGGAAACTAACCCAAATTCCACCCCAATCCTAATATATTAATCTTACATGACACATACATAGAAATTTAAAGCAACCCATTCTCAACCTTTCAAATCAATCTCCACACATGCTCATCAAATACCCACACAATTTGTTTTAACAATGAGTTGATTGAAAAGTAGGCTTCATAATTTATTTTTATTTGCTTTTAACGGGAGTCTTATGACCTTGGTCACGAGTTTGACAGATTAATTAAAGTTGACTCAGGTCTTTTTTTATTTACTTCCTATGAGATTATTCTGATTTTTTTTTTCTAATTTCATACTTCAATATTTAGTTTAATGGAGATTAGGATTCATAATTTATTTTGGTTTGTTTTATACGTGGTTAGCTCGAACTCATGACCCGTGTTGCAGGTTTAGTGGGTTAGCTCGAGTTTGTTTTCTCTTTTTTTAATTGACTAATGTTTTTCAATTTAATCATTCAACATTGAGTTGACTGGGAATCAGGTTTCATGTTTTATTTTGGTTTGTTTTTTATGAGGTTATCTTAATCTCATGACTCAAGTCGCGGGTTTGGCGAGTTAACCAGGTTAACTTGAGTTTTTTAAAAACTTTTTCATTGGCATTTTTTATATTTCATGATTCAGAATTGGTTTGATTGTGAATTAGGCTTCATGATTTATTTTGTTTTGCTTTCTATGAGGTTATCTAGTCTTATGCTCGAGTCACGTGTTTTGTAGGTTAACCTGGGTAGACTCAAGTTATTTTACTGTGTTCTATTTTAAAATTGATTTTTTTTTCATTTTCAACCTTTAATAATGAGTTTATTAAAAATTAGGCTTCATAATTTATTTGATTTTCTTTTAATGGGGTTATCACAATATGACCTTCATCGCAGGTTCGATAGATTAATCCGAGCTAAATCAAGTCATTTTTTTGTCTACTTTTCATGAGGTTATCTTGATATCATGACCTGGGTCACAGGTTTGACAGGTTAACCTAGACAATTTTTTGTTATTTTTTAATTAATTATTTTCATATTCTTCAACATTGAGTTGATTGAGATTTGAGCTTCATAGTTTGTTTCGATTTACTTTTTATGGGGTTATCATGGTCTTATAATCCAGGTCGTGGATTTGATAGGTAACCCGGGTTAGCCCAAATCGATTCAATATGTTGTCATTCTAATATTATTTTTTAAAAAAAGATGTCTTGAATTTTTGTTAATCAAACAATGTTTTTACAGGTTGTCTGGGGTTACATATGGATCTATCAGGTCGATCAGGTCACATCGGCTCAACTTCCACGTAGTTTAAAAAATATTTACTAGAAAGATATTAGCAATGCCTAGATGTTTATTTTGTATGCTAAAAACTTTTGATCTGACTCGAGGCGTAGCGCAGGTCAACGATCTAGTCTATCAACAAAAACTAATGGAGGGAAATCATTGTTCCTCTCCTTGAACGCTACTATTTAAGTGTTGTTCATTAGAAAGAAGGTGGCTCGTGCCATACCGAGGGTCGGACCAAACTTTTTTCACGCTAAAAAGGGATATTCAAGCGATGATAATATGAGACAACTAGGTTAAATTAACTAAAATGCAACTTGGGATATGATATTGAAAGAACCTATAAAAAGAATTTTTTTTTTTATAAAGTTCAAGGCCTAATAACCTAATGTCAAAGATGTAAACAAAAAAAAGCTTCAAAAAAATACAATGCCAAAGAAGAAAACCCGAGTCAACTTGAGTAACTTGACAAACCAACACCTCATGATATGATTTTGGGATTAAAAAAAAAATTTCAAAAGGATGACCTAGTAAAAAAACCAAAGTTTGATGAAAAAAATGTCAAAAAAAAACTTGAGCTAATTTTGGTTAGCTTACCAACCTACTATCGGAATAACCAAACAATAAGAAAAGTGAAAAAATGAAAAAGCTCAAGGGCAAATAATTTAATGTAAAATGATGAAATTGAAAAAAAATTCATAAAAAAATCAAGGAAAAAAAATCCGAGTCAACCTGGGTTAACTTGACTAATCCATCACACGCGACATGAGATATGGATGAAAAACAAATTAGACCTCTAAAAAAAAGAGCATGACAAAAAAGGCCTAAGTTAAATAAAAAAAATGTTGTGAAGAAAAATACAAGTTGACCCTAGTTAACTTAACCAACCCGCTCTTGAAATAACGAAACAGAAAGAGAAGCAAAAATATAACAAAGCTCAGGGCAAATAATTTAATGCAAAATGATGAAATTGAAAAAAAAAACAAAGTCATAAAAAAACTAGGGGAAAAAACCCGAGTCAACTTGGGTTACCTCGACTGACCCGCCACTCACGGCATGAGACAGGATTAAAAAATTAGACTTCCAAAAGAAAGACAAAGCGAAAAGGACCAAAGTTAAATAAAAAAACATCGAGTAAAAAAATACAAGCTAACCTGGGTTAACTTGATTAACTTGTACTTGGGATAACCCAATATAAAGAAAAGTGAAAAAAAAATCACTTGGCTCAAGGGCCAATAATTTAACACCAAAGTATGAAATTGTTTTTTTTTTTTAATAATTTTATAAAAAAATCGAGGGAAAAAACATGAGGCAATCATGGTTAACTTGACTAACCTATTACCCGAGATATGAGATCATGATAACTCAACAAAAAGAAAAGAGCAAAACAATGAAGCTAAGGGCTTAATAACCAAATGTCAAAGGATAAATTTGAAAAAAAAAATCAATTTTCAATAAAGGACTTCCCTGTTGGGAGGCAACCATGAAAAAATAACAAAGTAAAATATTCAACCGTAAAACAATTTAAAACCCAAACAATGCAGACCAGACATGGTATAAAAAAATAAAAGAAAATAATTAGGGGCTAAATTGGAAAACAAAAAAACCAAGAAAGGGATAAAAAAAAGTTATTGAAAGAATAAGGACCAAAACTGGATAAAAAACCAAATGAAATTAAATGTCGAGAGACAAAATTGAAAAAGAAAGAAATCAAGAAAATGATAAAATATATAGCAATCAAAAGAATAAGGACAAAAAATGATTTAAAGAACAAATGCAATAAAATTAAAAGGGATGGAATTGAAAAAAAAATAGTAATTAAGAAAAGTATAAAGCATAGAAATAGAGCAATTAAAAGTAGAGTAATCAAATCGGATAAAAAAAATCAAATTGAATAAAATGTCCATAAATGAAATTGAAAAAAATTCAAACTTCAAAAAGCATCAAAAGCCAAATAAACATTAATTAAAAGAAGAAGGACCAAAATAAATAAGATTACAAACTAGAGGACATAATTGATTTTTTGGGAGTTCAAACACATTTTTCTAAGAAATGAGAGACAAAAGATAGAAGAAAGAAAAACCTCCCACCGCAACTCAACCAAACCTCCTCTTCAAGCATGCGCCACACTATCGAAAAGAGGATGACATGTCACTCCCAATGTTGTGGCGGTAGCAGGACTTTGGCCATCACACGATCCCTCACGCACCATTTGAATGGTGCAGAGGCCATGACGCGCTAACGAGTGCGTGAGCAATTGTTTTTAATAATATTTAAACACTTAGGATTACCTAGCCACTCCTGACAAAGCCTAAAAATAACAGCAAAACCAATAAAAAATGACCAAAATACCCTCGTAAGTAGCCTTTTTTTTCTCTTCAAATTCCAAGGTTAGTTCTGCCTTTCTACTGTTTTAAAAAAAAGAAAAGATAGAAAAACCCCTCTATTCATGTATATTGTTTTCTCTTCCAAGAGCATAACCGTAACTCCATTATTCTTTAAAAAATGACAAAAATGACCTTCACAACAAAGATTATTTTGTTTTTTGTTTTTGAGGGCAAGATAGTCATTACACTGTAAAAAACATGTCTGAACCATTTTGTCTTCAATCAATTTTGTAATGACAGAGTGTATCCTATGGAAAAGACATTTCTACCCCAAATTACAAGTCTAATCAGTTTTTTTGATGAGAGCAAAATTGTATTTACGTTATTCCAATCTATGATTTTGTGTGTCTAGAGCCATAATAAAAAACTAAGTTCATTTAGTTTTTTATTTTGTAATTTTATTTTATTTTTTATTTTCATTTTTATTTTCAAGTGTTAAGTTTATTAAGAACCAATCTTTGTTATATATCTTGGTTTTCTTTATATGAGATTATTGTGGTGTCGGAAAAATGTCTCGCACTAGGTAAGTTTTGATTTTAGGTTGTGTGGTGATTCTTCAGGGCTGAAAGGACATTTTTCCAATATTCAGGGCCAAGGTCAGGAAGTATGGAGATCGATTGCTTGAAACCATTGAATGAAACCATTGAATCTACCATTAGGGAATACAACAAGGGAGACAGAAATAGTAGCGGTAGCAACGAAAGTACTGATTCAATAAAGAGGAGAAGAGATGCAAGGAAGGCTCTGAATGGGAACATGGAAGAAGATGATGAATTCACCAGAAGCACTGGTCGGTCAAAGAAAAGGACAGCGACGAGGCAGAACAAAGGTTCCGAGGTTCATAATTCTATGGAGCCTGTTAGCTGCAACCAGTTCCTAGATCAGACCTGGATTTCAAAGATTCCTATCATAATCTGGAAGCTGATGCTTAGAAGTAAAGGATGAAGAGGATTTTACTGGAAGAGTGCTGTCATCATGGTAAAATCCAGGCAAGAAGGTGCCAGATTCTAAGCAAAATATGTGTCAAGAACATGCCCTGCAACAGTTAAGTGCGTTTCATCTCTATGCTGCTGGAACAGAACTCATTGTATACAGTTTTGGATTAATCTGGTCATAAGTCATAACTCCTTCAAGAGGATGATCATAAGCACTTCAAGATGGAAGTCAAGAGGAAGTTTAGAAGGTTTCAGCAGTTGCGTTTGAAGCTTAAGATGGCCAATAACTGAGCTGGTGTTTCAAGATTCAGCCGTGTAAATTGTGAAACTAATTGTGATTGGATAGTAATTGTCCGTCTAATTAATGCACTGATTATTGTTTTAAACTAGAAAGTACAAATATAAATATAAAAAGAACAAACATGTTTCGTTTAGAGAGATAAATATAAAAATATAAAAATGTTTTTTTTTTTTTTGTCTAAACTATCTATCCTTTCTGTCTTAATAGGAACCCTTTGGGAAAAATTAAAAAAGAACAAAGAAATGAAACCTCTGCCTGTCAAAAAGAAATCACATAGACTCCTACGAGTAGAAACGTCGTTGCACGCCCACAGTGCTGACGGTCTCGGTCGATAGTACAGACGATCCCGTGTGGCAAATTTCTTCAAACCCTCTTAATTTATTCTTTGGGCTACATGTATACAACACAGACACCGAGCATTTCAAA
>Ga0325414_1001599_pt1 | contig 22104 bp, 9 predicted proteins | sample PopdelMetagenome_8_FD_206183 | JGI IMG/M metagenome (GOLD analysis project Ga0325414, IMG submission 206183) | Populus deltoides microbial communities from Bellville, Georgia, United States - Leaf-PdKOR-R3 | ecosystem: Host-associated > Plants > Phyllosphere > Phylloplane/Leaf | place: USA... | reverse complement strand
TCGTGTTGGGTCTGGGGGCAGGAGTGGGAGGAGAGGGTGAGGAAGCAGAAGAAGAATGATGAGAAAAGACGCCCAAAAAGGCCCAGTCGATGAAACCAATGAGGAAGAGAGCAAAGTCACAAGTGAGAGTTTGTTTGTAGTTCGCTGTTAGTTTACAGGACATAAATTTTATGAACATGAAAAAAAAATATATTCACGTTATAGAAAAGTTTTTCTATTATTATTTGATCGTGATTGATATTGTAATTAAAATACTGTTTTGGTCAAAAATTAAAAAAATTTTATTTAAAATTAATTTTTTAAAATGTTTTTGGATTGTTTGGATATAATGATTTCAAAAATAATTTTTTAAAAAAATAAAAAAATTATTTTAATATATTTCTAAATAAAAAATATTTTGAAAATTAATCATTATAGAAAGTAGGCTCTTAAACTTAATTTAATATTATAAATTTAAAAGTTTTCAAATTTTATTTAATTTAGATTTAAAATTAAACCATTAAAAAGTTTCTTTTATATAACCTAATCAATTAAACAAGTCTAAACATAACATGAACAACCAAGAAAATGTGTATTTGAGCTTTTAAAAAAATTAAAGTTTTTTTTTAATTTAATATTAAGACATTGACATATTTAATTAATTCAATTTTCATGGCTTAACCCACTAAAATAATGATCAGTGAAATTGACTCTATTAGATTTAAGAATTTCTTTTAAAATTAATTTTTATTTAATTTTAAATAACTAAAATAAATACTCATAAAATCAAGTATAAATCAAATATTAAGATATTTGTTTGAAATTACAATAATCTTATAATAAAAAATTAAAATAATTTATATAAATAAATAAATTAAAAAATCACCTCCTTCACTGATTACATAATGAAGGAGGTGTGTTGGCTCACTGACTCTTTAGGTAATATCATGTTAGTTTCTCATTAAAAAAAAAAAGATTGATTAGTTGATCAAATAATGACTTGATAAAAAAAATAACCAAATACTTAAAAGTTGACCTGATAATTTAATGACTCGAGTTATTTACTTGACCACATCTAAGATATAACAATAATGGTCTATAGTCATCACACTTTGTAATTTCTTTCACTCTATATTATTTTAGAGGAATCTTAAGCCAGCTACAAAACATAACATAATAACCATATTAAAAAATCACAACATCTTTTAGTATTCTAGTTGAACAATTCTCAAAACACAATTGGATTGAATTTGATATTTATTAGATGATTTTTCATATCAATATGTTAAAATCATTAAAAATCATCTAACATACTATATATAACAAGTAGGAAAAAATAGCTAAAATCAATTAAGTATAATGAAATCAACCATATTGAAAAAGTAACAATCAATATAGAGATTTAAGGAATCAATGGACCAAATACTTAGAGTCATGAGCAACCACGAGAGTTCAAACATGCACAAAGAACCAAAAAGCTTAGTTCTTTATAGACTAGGAGTCCTCAGTAGAATAACTAATAAGAAGTCATAAGATTATCTTAGGATTTATATGATATCAATAGAGAAAGAGTTTATTTTATATTAGAATTCAATAAAATCTCCTTACTTGATACCAATATGTATATAGATTACTATCTATATATTTAAATATAATTTAAACTTGGTACCAACATATATAGGTTCACATAGTCATTACAAATGATGGCGAGTATCATATATGAATTTTTAGTATAATTTTATTTATCTTTTTTCTTTATAGGGTTTTTATTGCTTTCTTTACAACTTTATTTATGACTTTCATTTATTTTCTTTCACTTTAATTCATGCAATCTCTCTCGTCTACTTTAGAGGCCTATTTTTTTCTTTCTCTATAGGGATCGAAATATTAAATCCCCACACTCCACTTCATTTTATGAGGTTGTTACTTATCTCATCTTAAGATTAAGTTCTTATTGTATAGTTTCTCAATATCTGGTAATGTATTGATAAGAAGAGTACTTGAGTGACCAATAAATTGGCATGCTTAGTGGGACAAAAGATTGAATATCTATTCGAGAGGCCAATAGTTATACCTTTGTAAAAAAAAATACAAGTAAATTCATCCCATCCCTATGACATTGGATGAATAGTTAGTATAAACAATAGAGAGAAGTTAGCTTTTCAGTTGTGAAAAGCCAGACAATCCACCATTTTCTTAGATTCCAGTGGATCAACCAGTACTAGACATGCCTTGAGATGGGTTTTCATTGTCTACACCCTTACAATATAGTGTTGGGTTTCTCAAAATGCATAAACACAACCCAACAAATTAAATTTTTTATTGAGAGTTCTAAGGTCCTCGTTAGACAATCTAGGGTTATTTTAGGTTTAACAAAAAAAAAATACTTGAAAATTAATTCTTCTTTTTAAGGTATAATCAACTCTTCAAGGATGAGTTGTTGTACATTATAAATCATTCAATTGTTCAACCTCTAACAATAATCCACATAAACCACTAGATCATAAATCTTTTAAACTCTTTTTAAGAGGAAAGGATTGATATATCTTTAGTGCTAACTCTTTCTTCTTATGTTTGCAAGTGTTTTTATATCATATAATATGTACTAAAAATATGAGGCACAACATTCTATTTATGGAAAAAACCCGATTACCCTATAAATAACATAACATCACTTTGCTCTCTAAAAAATATCACTTATATTATTTCAAGATAGTTTTAAAATTTATATAATTATTTCCATGATTTCTATAAGTTTAGAATTGTAATCTCCTATATTAATTACATTATAGTCCTTAATTTTTAAACTTATTTACAATTAAATCATACTCGATTAATCATTCTAGTTAATTTTTTTACCAATGGTTCTTTATGTATGTAACCCATTAGATTTCCTAATATATTGGCATATATATAAATAGTAATCATAATCAAAATAAGATCAAATAAGTTAAAACAAATTAACTTATTATCAATTCAATAAATTTATTAATTTATATTTGAAGATCAAGTGCAATGTTTATCTACACGTCATGATTCCTTAAACATTAGAAAATTTATAAGTTATTTGACTTAACCTTTCAGTGACATATTTATCTGTTTAATTATTATCACTTTATCAAGAATGTTCTGATTTGGACATTCGAATATAGAGTATGTCTAATTTGTCAAATCATATTTGTTCTCAACACCTAGTCATTAATTATTTGAATAAGATTTGAAAAATCTTTTCAAATCTCATTTCATTTTATGTAAGAATTTCATAATCAATATTATTTTAGAACATATAGAATATTTCTTCTAATTCACTTAGGGTGATGGATCCTCTCTTGATTATTCATTTAACTTCATATAGTTTATGTTATATCTAATATCTTTTACCTTAAATTAAGGTAAAATATAGTCGGATCAAATCATAACATTTTCTGTGTAAGATAACTTAATGATTTCAAGTCTAAGGATCACTTTCTATAGATACAAATGATCTTTTCATATAGAATCCTCATACGATTAAGTTCAATATACATGTCATTTGACAAGCACCTATATATTAGTTATAGGTATCCTTCATACCTTAATTTATGAGAATAATTGTTGCCTTTCATAAAGGAAAAAAAACATAATATGTATTGGTCTCAACATCTCTAATTAATATCCAATCTTAATAGAACATTGACTTGAAACATTTAGGAAAAATGATTTAATACAATAGGAATTTAATAATTATAACCACTTTATAATTTCATTTATAAAACATTTTGCGACCAATCTTTTGTTAGTGTTAATGCCTTGTAGCTAATCAATTTATTACACTTGACATTGACTTTGTTAATGTAAAAATATATTTATTATTAATAAATATTTTATTTAGTTTTAATATTCAAAGTAATTATATTTATTAGATTCATATTGCATCAAATCATTGTTCCTAAATATTCCTGGTCAATATTATATTAAGACTAGATATTAATTAGAGTTGTTGAGACTGATACACATTATGTTTTTACTTTTATGAAAGGTAACAATTGTTTTTATAAACTGAGATATGAGAGATACCTAGAACTAATATGTAGGTGCTCGTTAAATGACATGTATACTGAACTGAATTGTATGAGAGTTCTATATGAAAGATTACCTATGTTCATGGAAAGACTCAAGTGACAGTTGTATAAGTGATCCTTGGACTTGATGTCACTAAGTTATCTTATATAAGAAATGTTATGTTTTTATCCTAATTATGTGTTGTCCTAATCTAGGGTAAAAAATAAATAGATATTAAGTTTAACATGAATTATATAAAGTTATTTGAGTGATTAAGAGATGATTTATCTTCCTAGATGAATTAGAAAAAATGTTTCATCTATTATCGAATGATATTGATTATAAAATACATACACAAGGTGAAATGAGATTTAAAAAGGCTTTCAAATTTTATTCAAAGAATCAATAACTACGGTGTAGAGAATAAACATGATTTAACAAAGTAGACACATTCCATGTTATAACGTCTAAATCAAAAAATTATTATTACATTGATAAACTTGTCACTAAAAAGTTAAGTCAAACCACTTATGACTTTTCTAATATTTGAGGGATCATGACATGTTACTAGACATTGTATTTGATCTTCAAATGTAAATCAATCAATTTATTGAATTGATAATAAGTTACATTGTTTAATTTATTTAATCCTGTTTTATTTAGGATTGTGATTTATATTTGGGTTAACATATTAAAAAATATAATGGGTCACACATAAAAATCCTTGGTTAGAAATTAAATTAGGATAATTAATCAAGTTACTTGATTGCAAAAAAAAAAAAAGAGAAAGAAATTGAAAACTAAAATGTAATTAATACATGAGATTATAATTTTAGACTGAGAAAAATCAAGTAGTGACTTGATTGAATAAATTTGTAAAACTATCATGAAATAATGTATGTGATATTATTCATGGGACAAATTCATATTTTACTATTTATAGGGTTATCAAGTTTCTCTACAAATAGAATGATATGCCTCATATTTTTTTGTTGAGAAAACTATATAAGTTATAAATGATACAAAAACAACTGAAAACACAAAAAAAAGTTAGTACTTGAAGATATAGCGATCACTGTATTCTAGAAAGAGTTTTAAGAGATTTCTTACTAGTAGTTTATATGGATTAATATTAGAAGTCGAATACTTGGACGACTTGTAGTTTACGATAACTTAACTTTAAAGAAGTTGATCAAATCTAAAACATAAGATATAATCTTTAAGTAATCTTCATACAAACCTTAAACAAACTTAGATTTGTCTAATGAGATCCTTGAAACTCTTAGAAAAGTGTTTAAATTAGCATTTCCACTACATTTACATGTTTCAAGAAACCTAATATCTTGATTAGGGTTAATGGCACAATGTTGAGTGCTACATAATTATTGATGAAAACTCTTTTTATTAGTACACCATTGAATTTTGATGTGATCTGCAAAAGTTTATGGTGATGACTTATAGCCACTGTTGGTTTAGAAAACACCATATTTTTCTATTGGTCATCTATATGTTTTGACTGATCAATCTTGATAATTTTTGCCTTTTTTTAAGGCTATCTTTTTAGTTACTATTAAGATAAGGCAATAGGTTAGGTTTGGCCTCAAAAGAGTAAGGGAGAGCAAAATTAATCTTGATGGATATGGCATTATCATGGTCACTTGTCTTTAAAAGGAGTTTCTAATTTATTATCTTTTTAAATTGTGTTTTAGTCATCCAATTATTGTTTCAAGATTGAAAATTAACTAACCTTTTCATCCTTAGTATGAGAATTTTCATATGAGAGGATGTGAGTCACTTCTTCTAATGTTTCCTCGTCTAAAAAATTATTAGCATTAGCAATCATGTCGTTTTTTACTTTGAGCTTAACTTCCTTGCCAATGAAGATATTTATGGTGTCTAATCTAGGTTATATAACAACAATTTGTATTGAATGATGGACAAAAAATTTATCCTAAGGTTTTTCAACCATCATTTGGTTATGTAATAAAAAGTTGTTTTTTTTTATTAGGATTGTTTTCTTAGTTTCTTTGATTGCACTGTCCCTTTCTTAATGAACAATTGAAAATGCCTTATTTTTATATCCTTTAGACATTAGTCTTTGAGGCCAATATTGTATTGCTTATTTCTTTTATTGAAGTTACTGACTTTTTGGCCAAACATGTTGGACAATTTTATCTTATTGATGTTATTAGTCGATTTCTAGTTTGTTCTAGGCATTATGTCTAACTTTCATTTTCTAAGTAGAATACCTGACAACATTTACAAGTATTAGCATTATTTGAATAAGATAACTAATGTAATCATGTTCACAATTTATAATCCGATTGGAACCTTCTTTGTGTGTGGTTTCCAGTTGAGTAATAAAAAGAGTTTATACTAGTTTGAAATACCATTAGTGGATCCTCTAACCTTGACAATTATTTTATCCTTATTTAATCCTTATATCAATATCACATCTCAAAGCTCTCTTCAACTTCTTTTCTGTTATTATCTATTTTTTTATTTGTAGTTTATACAGTTAACCTCCCCGTGGTTCGACCTCGGTCTTTCCAGGTTATTTATTACTTCAACACTCCTACATTTAGGAGAAGACATTAACTTTTTGGTCATGTCACACATCATGGATTTTGGCTAGATAAGGAGGTAGAGCTAATCTGTAGGCTACATGCCCGATCCTTTTGGTGACCTCAAAAGGCCCAATGTACCTTGGCACCAGTTTCCCTTTCATGCCGAATCTTAATACCTATTTCCACGGGGCTACTTTTAAGAATACTTTATCACCAATTTCAAACTCTAGGGGTCTTCTCCTATTATCTGCATAACTCTTCTGCCTATCTTGGGCCGCTTTCATTCTATTCCTTATGATCTTTATCTTTTCTAAGGTAATTTGTACTAGCTCTGGTCCAATTGGTTGTCTATTCTTCCCAGCACACTGGCGTCTGACATTTTCTACCATCTAAGGCTTCACAGGGAGCCATTCCTTTTGTAGCCTGGTAGCTGTTGTTGTAAGTGAATTCCAACAGTGGTAGATGATCTTCCCAATTTACCCCAAACTCCAATATACAAGCTCTTAATAAATCCTCTAATATTTGGATAATCCTCTCAGATTAACCATCAATCTGAGGATTAAAAACGGTGCTTAAATTTAACTTCGTTCTGAGAGCCTGTTAAACACTTGACCATAATCGGGAGGTAAATCTTGGATCTTAATTTGAAACTATTGACACTGGCATACCGTGTAACCTTACTACTTCATTTACGTACAATTTTGCCAATTTCTCCACTGAGTCTGTCATTTTCATTGGAAAAAAAAGTGCGGATTTAGTTAATTGGTCTAGAATAACCTAAATAGCATCGCTCACCCCTTTTCCTCTAGGTAATCCAGATACAAAGTCCATTGTGATATTTTCCCACTTCCACTCAGGAATCAATAATGGTTGTAAAAGTCCAGCTGGTTTTTGGTGTCCCACCTTTACTTGCTGACAAACCCCACACTTAGTCACATATTCAGCCACTTCTTTCTTTATATTTAGCCACCAATAAAATTATTTTAAATCCCAGTACATTTTAGTACTTCTAGGGTGTGTTGCAAGTCTCGACTCATGAGCCTCCTGTAAAACTTCCCTTTTCAGTGTTTGATCACCTGATAAGTACATTCATCTTTCAAGGACTACCATTCCATCTTTCTGGATTTGGAATGAGGTCTTGATTCCTGACCTCACCTTTTCCCTTATCTTACAAACTTCCAAATCTTCTTGCTGAGCTTCTAGTACTCTGTCTCAGAGGGTTGACCTCACTCTTAATTGAGCCACTAATGACTTATTCGGTTCTGCCTCTATCTTGGCATCAATCTTTCTTAACTTTAGCAATTCTTTTTCATCCCAATCCTTCTACTAAGCATCTGCTGTCTTGACCTTACGACTAAGAGCATCTGCAACTACATTTGCTCTCCCTGGATGGTAATCAATTACACAATCATAATCCTTTATTGATTCCACCCAGCGTCTTTGCCGCATGTTTAATTCCTTTTGTATCATCAAATACCTCAAACTCTTATGATCCGTGAATATTTGAACCCGAGACCCATATTAATAATGCCTCCAAACTCTTAAGGCAAACACTACAGCTGCTAATTCTAAATCATGCACCGGGTAATTGATTTTGTGAGCCTTTAACTGTCTTGAGGCATACGCAATTACTTTACCGTGTTGCATCAACACACACCCTAGTCCCTTCTTCGATGCATCACTATAAACCACCAATCCTTATGTTCCTGATGGAAGTGTTAACACCGGTGCAGTAGTGAGTCTCTTCTTCAGTTCTTGAAAACTTTCTTCATATTCCTTAGTCCACTCCCACTTTGCCTCTTTCCAAGTCAACCGAGTCATGGGAATGGCTATGGTAGAAAATCCCTTGATAAATCTTCGATAATACCCTGCTAACCCAAGGAAACTATGAATTTCAGTAATATTGGTAAGCCTTTCCCATTTTAACATTGTTTCAACTTTTTAAGGATCTACCGATATTCCTTCAGCTGATATAATATGTCTTAGAAAAATCACTTCCTTCAACCAGAACTCGCACTTGCTAAGTTTGGCATACAGTTGATGCTCCTTTAAGATCATTAATACTTACCTCAAATGTTATTCATGCTCCAAGTATGACTTTGAATAGACTAGGATGTCATCTATACCACAAACTTGTCTAGGTATGGTTGAAAGACCCTGTTCATTAAGTCCATAAACATTGCTGGTGTATTTGTTAGCCCAAACGGTAATACTAAGAACTCGTAATGTCCATACCGAGTTCTAAATGTAGTTTTTGCTACATCCAGTTCCTTAATCCTCAACTGATAGTATCCCGACCTTAGATCTATCTTCAAAAACACTCTGGCCCCTTTTAGCTGATCAAACAAATCATCTATCCGTGGAAGCGGATATTTGTTCTTTATTGATATCTTGTTCAACTATCTGTAATCTATACAAAGTGAGAGGGTCCCATCATTTTTCTTCACAAACAACACAGGAGCTCCCCAGGGTAAATTACTCGGATGTATGAACCCTTTATTTAGTAATTCTTGTAGTTGAATCTTCAGTTCTTCCAACTCAGCTGGCGTCATCCTATACAGTGATTGGGCTATCAGAGATGTACCAGGCAGTATATCAATAGTGACCTCTACTTCTCTCTCTAAGAGTACTCCCGGCAGTTCATCCAGAAATACATCAGAAAATTCCCTCACTATTAGAATATTTGACTCTTGAACATTTCCCCTTCTAGTCTCTAAGACATATGCAAGATAAGCCTCACATCCCTTTTTAATCATTTTCCTAGTGACCATAGCTGAGATAATACAGTTTGAGATGATATTTCTCCCCCCTAAACACTATCTTTCTACCATCTGGCCCTTGAAAAGTTATTATTTTTGTGAAACAGTCCATTTGAGCCTTATTCGCACTTAGCCAGTCCATTCCTGAGATAACATCGAAGTCATGTAATTCTAGTGGTAATAGATCACTTCTAACTCATATCCACTTACACTAATCTGGACCTCCTTATACATATGGTCAATATTCATAGTTTCTATTAATAGAGTGCTTATAATAAACCCATTTCTACTCTGCAAGGATTTTTTCCTAATTCCCTCACAAGTTTGTTTGCAACAAATGAGTGTGTGGCACCTGGATCAAACAATTCATGGACAGACATAGAATTTAACTATAATGTACCTGCCACTATGTCATAAGCAGCCTTGGTCTCCTCTTATGTCATGTAAATACTCTACCCTGGGTTTGGGCCCCCTGTATTCTGTCACCCTGGGCATGAGTTCGGCCTTTACTGCCACTAGCCCCTGATAAAACCTGTCTAGCTGGTCTATTTACAGTGGCAGATTGCTGCTGACTCTGAGCCTGCTACTGATTTTGGGTGATTTCAGTCCTGTAGGGATAATTTCTTCGGAAGTGCCCCCGACCCCCACAATAATAACACCCTTGACCTAAGTGTGGGCAATCCCTCCATTTATGCTCTCCTCGGTAAATATAACACCACCCTGATGTTGCAGAACAATCCCCTGGGTGCCTTTGCCCACATTGAACACGTAAGGGATAAGTAATCATTCTCTGTTTTGATGCTCCTCATGAAAGATTTCCCCTGAGGTTTGGTTGTCCTCTTGTCGACCCCACTTCAGTAGTTTGAGCTGATGTAACTGATGTACCTCCTACCCTTTTAAACCGATTGTACTGTCTTTTCCCTTTTTTTTGGAAAAGAAGGCCTGCTAAGGGTGTACTCTGCATCCTTTCGCTTGCCTAGACCGTGCTAGCCTTGGTGGCCCTCTTTCATACAAGCTTTTAGGGCCTTTGCCGCTTCAATAAGGTCTCTAGTAGTCTCAAAGTTAAATGCAATCAACCCTTGTCTCAGCTCTTGCCCCAACCCATCCCTCAACCTTTCCACCCTATGTTGCTCACTAGGGACATAGTATGAGGCAAACATTGAGAGGTCATGGAACCTCCTCTCATAATCAAGTACAGACATGTCTCTTTGTTTTAGAGCCATAATCTTCTGCTTCTTAATTTTACGATGATAGAAAGAGTAAAACTGATGTTCAAATTAAGCTTTAAACTCAATCCAAGTCCAAGATCTTGCGGGTCTCCTCGACCTCACTGTATCCCACCAAGACCATGCCTTGTTAGAAAGCAGATGAGTGGCATAGTTCACTCGTAAGTCCTCTGTTACATGCATCTGATCCAAGGTATCCTTAATTGTACGAAGCCACCTACCCATTATCTCGGCATCTGGTTTGCCTAAAAAAGGCTCACACCCAAGTTCTCTCATGCTTTTTACAATCCGCACTAATGTGACCACACTATCAGCTTTTTTCGTAGGCACTAGAGCTACTTGCACTGCTAGAGCTATTGGAATTGTCGGGGCCGAGGCACCAAACATTGCCTTGATCACTGTTTTCACTATCTGAGCTATGAACAAAGGGTCAACATGTAGTGTAGGGACTGCTACAGATGCTGGTGTTGCAGCTGGGGGTACGACTGACACGACCAAAAGATTAATGCCTTCTTTCAAGTACAGGAGTGTCGAAGTAATAAATAACCGGACAAGACTGAGGTTGAACCACATGGAGATTAACTATATAAATAATAATAATAATAATAATAATAATAATAATAATAATAATAATAATAATAATAATAAGTTGAAGAGAGCTTTGAGATGTGATATTGATATAAGGATTGAACAATGATAAAAACAATTGTCAAGGTTAGAGGATCCACTAATGGTATTTCAAACAAGTATGGTATAAACTCTTATTACTCAACTGGAAACCATACACAAAGGAGGTTTCAATCAGATTATAAATTGTTAACATGATTACATTAGTTATCTTCTTCGAATAATGCTAATACTTGTAAATGTTGTCAGACATTAATGATTATAACTTATGTTAATAACAAATCAAGTTCATTTTATAGCACAAGTGTCGGTTATACCATACGGTTTGGGCTATGAAAGTGCCAAGTATTTGTTATACCAAGGTTATACAACATAAATCTAAATTAACTATTTAACAAGAAAAGTATTAAGAGTAAATAAGATTACAAATACAAAACATGTTAGTATCAAACATTAAAGTGCATGCTGAGTTTATACTATACTTATTCTTACACCATTAGTGTAACCTTTTCACCTTGACATAATAAACTTAGCTAAACATAATGAAGAAAAGAAACATAAATAAACAAGATAAGAACATAAATAAGATATAAGTTAACTAAGTATATGAAAGGAAATGAAAATCATAAACAAGAGATTAATATAAACAAAACTTTAGCATTACAACAATATAAAGAGAGAGAGCAAAAACATGATCTTGATATGAAAATCAAAATGCCTAAATGCATGGAAAATGCCTTCTTTTATAGGCCAAAATTTGAAACTATTGATTTGATGACTAATTGTTGAGTGGGTGGCCACATCTTGACTTGGTGACAATCCTTATCTTCTTGTCTAAACAAAACGTTATTGATAACGTTACAATTTGAACAGACTTAAATCATGAAAGCTCTAGGAAATTATCTCAGCTTAAAAAAAAATGAATCAGTGCATTTGGACTTCTAGAACTCGAGATATGGGCTGAACACTGAACAATGTCCGGGCTGCAAGACAGATTCCAACTTCTCCGTTGTTGCTAAGATTTGGACTTCCAAACAGCATAATTGAGTCTTTCACTCCTCATAAATGTTTTAGGCCTATGTCTTAGCTTTTTAGCCATATAAACCAAATTGAAATCCAAGATCTACAGCTTCAAATATGACCCAATGACTAAACATTGTTCTAGTTTGGACTGAATCAACATCTCTTTTCTAAGCTTAACCCTCTCTTTGTCTTCTTAATTTAGTAGTTCAACTCATCAATCAATCCTTTGATTTATGTGATAAGCCTGCATTTAAAATGAACATTTACCATACATTAAAGGTATCTTATAGTATCAGACTTGTTATTATAAAACATGTTTTAGTTAAGGAATTATTGATACTTCAAGTGCAAAATGATGATATAAAACCTTAATATAAAAGCACTTTAAAGTACTAATCAACGACTCTCTATCTCTGCTAGTCTGAACCCTCGAATTGTAACCCCTTCATTTGTCTCAATTCAGTGTCACGATTGAGTCCCATCGACTCTCCCAATCTTGAATGTTGAGGCTCTAGTGGCATATGAGAAGCAGTATCCTCTAATGGATCCTCTCCTTACCTCTCTTCAAGCTCTTCTCCTGTCATTGCACCCTTCCTCATGCGAACCATCCTGATAAGTCAAAAACTTATTAAACCTCTTTTTTTTCCACTCTTGAACCCAGACCATGGCTCTAATACCAACTGTAACAATCTCAACTGCAAATTTTCCTGAAATTTCAGCAGAGTTTCCTTTGTATTCTTTAGGTACCAAGTTATCAGCTCAATCATTTCTCAACCTGTAACATCAATCACAATATTCGTCCCATCATTTGGACTTCAAAACTCAAGCATATTTCAATATCTCAATTCTATTTTCTATAGAACACTATGATAAAAGCTAATAAATTCATAAAATATATATATAACCAACCATAATTCAACTTAATAATAATAACATTATAAATTACATCATACACAAAATAATAAGTTAAACATTACAATTTTTAGACATGAAAATACATTACAACAAAATATTAGTTCTTCCAATTACATTAATCACATAACAAAATTATTTATTCAAGATACTTTCCAGATCGAGGGTGCGATGTACCTAAAAACATAATCGCATTAAACATGATTAAAAAATTGCACCTTTCAATAAGTAATTGATTAAGGACTAACTATTTATATACATTAAAGTGACTTTTATATCATCGAATAAATTGTCTTATTTTCTTTTTGAAATTTCTAACTTCATAAATTCTCTTCAAGACAGAGATAAATCTACTAAAATAAAAATATCAATAGTATCTCCCACAAACCAGCATATTTAGCTTCAAAGTTTTACAATTAATCTATTTTACATCATGTGATTATCCCATCAATTCGTAAATTAATTTTTCTTAACATGGCCATTCAACCAGGCATAAATTCTAGTAATCAGGAAATAATCTTCAAGACTTGCCCATTCAACAAGGCATTATTTCTAGTAACCATGAAATAATTTTCAAGGTTTACCCATTTACTAGGGCATTATTTCCAGTAACCAGAAAATATTTTTTTTAAGGCTTGCCCATTCACCAGGAAATACCAAGAAATACTTTTCAAGGCTTGTCCATTCACTAGGAAATAATTTTTTCAAGGCTTACCTATTCACTAAGGCATTATTTCCAGTAACCAGCACTAGAATTTATAATCTATAAAATTCCTTCTACAATAAAAATAAACTAATTAATTATTTCAAGGTCTCGAACACCTACTTGGTGTCTGTGTGCGTGAAGAGGTCCCTTGTTGCTGGTTAGGTCCTGTGGCCTCCTTTGTACCAACACAAATTACTATGTTATTTTTATTTATTGGTACTAGTAAAATTTCCAATACCAATTACATATTTGTTGAATATACTCAACACCCTTAATTAAACTTAACTGAAACATTCGTTTATTTATTTGTAAAAGTCATTATTTAAATTAACTTATCAACATTAATTATCTTCAACAGGACAAGATATCCCTCAATATATTATCAAAACTCAATTTTTTTTTTCTAATTTTCTACTTTTAACATAAATTAATTTGAGGAAGTAAGTGGAGGATTTTTTCTTTTCTTTTCTCTTTGAAAAATTCTTACTCCTTTCATAATAATAACACTTATAAACCTATTTCTTCCCACATTTTCCAAAAAATTGTATTAAAACCTCAAATCCCCTAATTATTTCCTTTTTCGGTTGAAAGTTCAATAAAAAAAGGGAGGAAATAATTTTTCTTTCTTTTATTTAAAATTAAACGCTTACCCAAATCTTAATACATGCATTTTAACATAGTTCAATGATAATTTGTATCATTCCCATGATCCCATAATTTCACATAATTTCAATTCTACATAATCCTTCATCAAACATAAAATTAGAGGAATAAATCATTTGGAGCATGTTATTTACCTCACTTTAATAAGGATTTAAGGAAAGAATACAAGAAAAAATCAAGTTTTCTTCTCCTCCCTCTTTAAAACCTAACTTGAATTTCTTCTTTCTAAGCACTCACCACCTTAAAATCACCTCCTCTTGATGTTTAACTAAGCTAATCACTATAATTACTCACTTTAATTGGTGAAATTAACAAGAATTTGTGTAGACAAATCACACAATTCCTCCCCCTTTCTTAGTTTCACACTCTCAGCTAAAAGAGAGAAAATTGGAGTATTTATAGTCTAGGTTTTATTTATTTACACATTGACCCTCATTACTTTTTATTTCTATTTTTGTCACTTAATTCCTCTTACACCATAACACCTTACCTATTATTCAATTGTGTCCATTTACAATACTTGAAATCCTTTTATTTAATCTATTTGATATTTTATTTTGTTCAGATTATAATTTATCAGGTTTTCACAATAACGCTCTATAAGGCAATTATGCTTCTCATAGGACAATGCCTTAGAAAAAGGATCTACAAGACTTTTTTCAGTGGGTATTTATTCTATCTTTACATATTTTCTTTATATGATTTTTGTAATAAAATGAAATTGTCTAAGTACATGTTTGGATCATTGATGAAACATTGGTTCCTTTGCTAGTGTAATAGCTCAATCATTATCATAATATAGGGCTACTAGATTAATAATGCTAGGAACCACACCGAGTGTAATGATAAAATTTTTGATCCAAACAACCTATATTTCTCCCTCAAACATAGAGGTGTACTTAGCTTTAGTTGTAGAATCTGTTGTGATCTCTTACTTAGGACTCTTTTAACTCACAACATCATTATTTAGAGTAAAAACATATTTAGATTATGATTTACTATTATCAATATCTGATTAAAAACTAGGATATGAATAACCATGACCTACAAGTTCATCTTCTCCATAGATAAAAATGATATTCTTAGTTCTTTTGAAGTATTTAAAAATGCTTTAAAATATCTTTTAGTGACCCTTATCTGGATTAGATTAGTATTAACTCATAATGTTTAAAACATAAGATACATCTGGTAATGTACATAGCATCGTATACATGATGGATCATATAGCCAAAACATAGGCTATTTTTTCCATCCTATTTCTTTTAATTTGTGTCTTAAAGAACATAACCTTGGAGAGACATATTCCTTTCAAAAATAGATAAGTATCCTCTTTTGGATTTTTCAATGATTAACTATTTTAACATTTTATCTATATACATGGATTGATACAATCCAGATAGCCTTCTAGATCTATTATTATAAATCTTTATTTGTAGTATATAGGTTATTTCTCCCATATCTATCATGAAGATATTCTTGGACAATCAAATCTTTAGTGACTGGAATAAAGGAATGCATATCAATAATATGTCGTCTACATATAATACTAGGAATATAATTCCACTCTTACTAATCCTTTTATAAACACAATGCTCATCCATATTTTTTATATATTCAAACTTTTGGATTATTTCATCAAAATAAATATTTTAAGTCCTTAAAGCTTGCTTAAGTCCATAAATAGATTTTTGTAGCTTACATACTTTATTGACAAGTTTCTTAGATTCAAAGCCTTCATGTTATGTCATATACACACACACACATGAATATTTCCATTTAGGAACACAATTTTAACATTCAAAAGCAAAATCGTATAATCATAGTAAACAGTTATAACAAGCTGAATCTTTATGGATTTCTAATATAGCTACCAATAATAAACTTTAATCAAATTCAACACCTTTTTTTTCAACTTTTGACAATTAGTCTAACTTTGTATGTTTGTATATTTCTATCTATATCATTCTTTCTTTTAAAGACCTACTTACATCTTTTTAGGTGGATCGACTAAGGTCTATACTTGGTTTGTATACAGGAAACCCATTTTAGATTTTATCACTACCCAACATAAACTAGGACCTCTTAGAATTAAAGGGAGAATTGAAAAAATAAAGTCACCACCTAGTTTTTAAGGAATCTAAAAATCCTAAAATATACAATGGTTCCAAAGATCTAAGTAAAGGGTTGGTTATACTTAAAAGAAGATATACATCGCTTTTACTGCATCTTTTCTAATGAAAGGTTACCTTAGCTATGTGTTTTCCCTAAAATTTATTTTACACATACCATTAATTGTCTAAATTATTTCTAAGCTTATTCACGAGTCATTTATTGTCGATAGATGTTCATTAAGTTAGTGTTGGGTCCTGAATTAACAGTCTCGTAACTCGATAATTTATTTTATTTTTTTATTTGTTTTATTATTGGCTAAAAGCATCATGCTAGACCTATAACGGTCTATAAAACTAAGAGACTTATTGATATAATCACTCAAACCCAATTTTAAATAAATCATGTCGTTTACTTGATGAAAACTGATCAATGTATTTTTTAATACGATTTAAAGTTAAAAATATCATGCTAAGTCTATGTCTATCCCTCAAACCTAAGAGGTCTAGTGGTTTAAAAACCAAGTTTTGATCAAAACATGATGCAAATTTAACGAAAGTGTCAATGTAATTTTTATTCTTGTTTGGAAAATAAATATCTATACACTCATGTGTATGTAAATATACAATAATACAATTTTATGAAATAAATATAACACTATTATGAAGCCTGTAAAAATAAAATCAAATGAAAAAACTCATGAGTAAAAAGTTGACGATTTTCAAAACTAATTTTTCACACATGCATAAGTAAAAAAGTGAAAGAATATTTTTTTTTTGAAGTGGATCTAATGTTACGAAGAAGAAACTAAAAAACAAATAATAAAAAAAAGTACATGAGTGAAAAGTTATCTAGTTAAAAAAACAATTTTTTTGCACACATGCATAAGTTTAGATGAGGAAACATAGTTTTATGAAATAAATCTAACATCGTTGTAATTTTATTAAAAATAAAAATAAAATAAAATAAAAGGATAAAAAAAAAATCGGGCTTACCTTAAGGTTGATTCAAAGTGAAAGTGGAGTTATAGTACTAGCTACTAATGCTAGAGATTATGGTTAAGCTACTGGTTGAGGGTGGTATTGACTATTTTTCTCTCTTTTTAGGTTTGCCTCCTTTCTTCTATTTCTCTTTGGTTTTTCTTCTTCTTTCTCATTTTTTCCTTTCTTCTTTTCTCCTACTTGCTCCTTTCTAGCTTAAATAACTCTTATTTTTAGCTTAAAACACTTTTGCTTCTTCTCTCACTTTTTCTTGTATTTTCTCTCTCTAGCTTGAGTCCTTTTGCTTCTTATCTTACCCCTCTATTTATAAGCAAGGATGAAGATTCTAAAACCTTTATCGGTGGAATGATTGTGTCCCTTGATTTGCTTGGGTTAGTCTTAAACTTTCACCATGGTTGTACACTTTGACCAAGCATGCTCGGGTTGACTTCTTTGCACCACTTTTGTAGTCGTTGTAGATAGATAAAGCAATTATTTTTGGGTTGATAATATAGTACACATGCAGGTGGGGTGACGTTGGTCATGAAAGAGAGAAGATAATGGCTAAAAGTTAGGCAAAAACCATGCAAAACAAAAAAGATAAATGCAAAAGAGAAAGAAGATAGGTTGTTTTAGTTATGCCCAAAATGACATCGTTTTAGGTTATTTTAATTGAATAATAAAACAACATTATTTCATCTAAAACACATTGTTTTGTTTAATAGGAATTTTCAAGTTTTTAAATATGTCCCTCAAACTTTCTAATTTCTCTATTTTGGTCGTTGAATTTTTATTTATTTTATTTTAAGCTTATTTCAATCTTTTTCTCTAAATTTCTTTCAATTTAGTATATAATTTCCCCTCATTTCTTCGTCTTTTCCAGTTTAGTCCCTTGACTTATATTTTTCTATATTTTTGGTCAATTGCATGTTTTTTTTCATCACTTCTTTTAATCTTTCCTTTAAATGCATTTAAAATAGTCCTTCAATTTCTCCACCTTTTACAATTATTTTATCTATTAAAGTATATTAATTTTATCATTTTCTATTCAACTAAAATTCTTAATCAATTACCTTTATAAAATTACATTAATTTATCAATAAGATTATTCCAGTGACATTAAACTAAAGGGAAAATAACTAGTTCATAATAATAATTGATAAAAGATAACTTTTAGAAAGAAAAAAAATAATAATCTAAGGTGAAAATAAAATTTACCTTTTTTTTTTAACTCCAGAGTGAAAAATATAAGATACCTTTCTATTTTTTTTATTTTAGAATGGAGGTTAAATATTAAGCACGTGTGCTTGACATTATGATAGTTTTTATAATTGAATTTTTAAAAAATATTTTTAATCATGATTTAAAAAATAAAATGTTTAACAAATATTTGTTTAGGTAAAATTACTGTGAGATTAATTTTTGCATAAAAAATAAATCTTTACAAATAAAAAAAAAGTTATTTTAATCTTTCCAAACTCAAAAACTCAATATTCAAAATGCAGTTAAATATAAAATCTAATAAAAGAACAAAAATTATTTAGTTAATTAAAGAATATTTTCTCTGTAACAATGCCAAAAAGTCTCTAGATTTCTCTCCGTGACAGATAGTTTTCGTCTTTTAATAAGAAAGAGTAGGTACGAGCAGAGGACAAAAAGGCTGTCCCAGTAATTTAGAAAATGGCTCCAAATTAATGGAAAGTTAAGTGGGCCCCCCTTGTTTTCATGGACTTGACGCTCCAATCATTTCTTTCAGATTGCCTTTCCAGCCAGCAGGCATGTCTTACAAAGGGGCCCTTTGGGATCACCACCACCTCAAAAAGAAGACAAGTCAAAGTGCAACTACACTTCCTTGTATTGGCTTTCTTTATGTTTGTGGCACGTTAACGACGCGGAAATTTTTTATGATTCCTATGAGTTGCCACATTTTTTTTTTTCTTGATTTTTTTTAATTAATATATTTTATAATTTTTATTTTTTTCTCATCTTCACTCGCAACTAACTATATTAAAATAATATATATTTTTTTATATTTTTTTCATTATAATTATTTTTTATTTTATTTTTAATAATTATATGAATGTTGTTGTATAATTTTTTTCATGTGAGATCAATTTTTAGTTGATTTATTTATAGGATTTTTAAATAGATTTTAATTATTTTCCTAGTTTTGTTAAGTAGAGTTTTTTGAAATATTTTTAAATAATCACCGATGGAATTGCATACGGTATTTTTGTCGGTTATATGATAAGCTTCCCGAGGGAAATACAGATGAAATGAAGTGGATAATTTTTTAGCATGTTTTTCCTATTAGTAAATCCATCGGTAATAATATTTTTTTATTACTAACGGACTCATCGATAAACAAAAAAATTACCAATAAAAAATTCACCGACTGAGCATTTTCGTCGGTAAATTAATTACCAACAGAATAATAGTACAAATACTAACAAAAAATTCTGTCAGTAAATATAAGAATTCTGACAGTGTTTTAATTGACAAAAAATTTACAAATATCTGATAAATTAAACTTAGAGGTGATTTCAAATATATTACTCCTTTTTCTAAAGTTTTGCTTAATTTTTTCCTGTAAATATTTAACTTGATGAATTTTATTTTCTTTGTTTTCTTTATATATATATATATATATATATATATATATATATATATATATATATAAAGAGTTATGAATCAATTATCTTAGCTTAGATATCCACTTCGTTATATAACTAATTAAATATTCACCATATGTATTTTTATTCATTCTTTAATAAGTGAAACGGAACATCAAGTTGAATATGATATGCATTATGATTCTAACATGAAAAAAGGTTGATTATAATGTGTATGAGCATTGGAAAGGTTCAATGATGATAGCTCGGGTGAAAGAACTATAAATGCCTTAACAAGTTAGATTATCACAATTAAAGTTTCAATGAGATTGGAGGCTTGTAAATTAAATGGAAATTTTTCAAATAAGTTTGTTTATTTTCAAATAGGACTTGGGTCATGATTTGAGAGTTTTAAAGAGTTCGAGTTTGTTGTCAACCCATTGACTAATTTGAACCCGAATGTTTCACCACTTTATTGCATTGGTAAATAAACTTATTCTGTATGATTTTAAAGTTCAGAATGTTATTTTTCTAGTTTGTCCAACCATGCATGCATTGGAGTTTTGTATGAAAAATTATGGTTTTAATTTTTGCATGTTTGTGTTTGAGTTCTATTAGTAAAAAATGTGTGCTCCTTATTATTTATCTAGTTTTCTAAACAAAGTTATTTATTTGATCTCAATTATGTCATTTTGGTATTTCCTAGACTTGGAGAGTTATTCCAAGTGTATAATGATGTTTCAGAGAAATATTAAGCACTTCTAAAATAATATAAAACTTTTCAACTTCTTATTTAGAGAATTTTCTTCCTTGTTCTTCCATTTCCAGAATTGGTTGAAGAATAATTCAGACTTACACTCTTCATCATAAAGAGTGTAATGTCTTTTTCCTGATAGGAATTCCTTTGTGTCATCTCCAACTTATGAAAGAGTTTCATTAATATTTTATCACTCATTTTCATTACAAATTATGTAATTTTCAGTCTAAACACAATAAGAAGAAAAAAAACCATACAACCAAACCTACTTTCCTTCATCTTCTTATTAGATTGCTAATTTGTTCGAGTTAGGAAGCTAAGTCACATCAAAATGTCTCATATATTTAATTTATTTAAGTTCATTTACAAGATACAAAAATGAAATTTCAAATGATTTAAATTGCATGAGTGTTTTTTTATTCTGTGAATAGAATTGAATTGTGTGTTTGATATTATAGTGCAGAGTGTTTTTTGCTTAAAATATATCAAAATAATTTTTTTTATTTTTGACATCCGCACATTAAAATCATTGAAAAACACTAAAAAAAAAATATCAATTTAATATATTTTAACTAAAATGTATTTTTAAAATACATTTCATAACATAAAACACCGTACTTTAGGGTGTTTGGGAGTGTGGTTGCAGTTGCTTTTTAAAGTGTTTTTCGTTCTAAAATACATTAAAATAATATATTTTTTTATTTTTTTTAAAATCACTTTTGATATCAATACATCACAATAATATAAAATTATCAAAAATATATTAATTTAAAATAAAATAAAAAATAATTTATAAAAGCTTCTTTATTCAATTTTTGGCCTTTTATGCCAATCTCCTCCCGTCTTCGGTGTTTTCTTTTGCTTCCCTTGTGTTGTACGTCCTCACTTCAGCTCACATTGAATTTATCATCTCGTTCGCTCACCCTCTTTCTGTTTTATATAAAAAAGTTCTCTCACCCTTCCTCTCCGGTGGTCCACCTATAATATATATAGTGGAATTACATGTCAACAATTCTTCCTGGCTTGGTTAGACATTATTGATGTCCTTACGGTCCTGGCAATGGATAAGTGGAGCTTTTTCTCTGGTATATCAATTTGCGTCCTTTTGAATTTTGCATCAGTTGAAGCAGCTCCAAAGGGCTC
>Ga0325414_1001597_pt1 | contig 22114 bp, 10 predicted proteins | sample PopdelMetagenome_8_FD_206183 | JGI IMG/M metagenome (GOLD analysis project Ga0325414, IMG submission 206183) | Populus deltoides microbial communities from Bellville, Georgia, United States - Leaf-PdKOR-R3 | ecosystem: Host-associated > Plants > Phyllosphere > Phylloplane/Leaf | place: USA... | reverse complement strand
TGAGCTTCAATTTATCTTTCCTTTTCTATTTATGATCTTCATAACAAATGCACTCCTTCATTTGAAATATTTTTAAGAGAATGAATTTAAATCACGAGTAACTTTTTTATAGCAAGTTTTTGTATTTGTGTATAATTAAATGTATATTATTTTTTTATATCTGCAATTCAAGCCCAGCCATAACAATTTGTATGATATTCATCCTTAAAATGAAAGAATGAGAAAAAAATTTAAAGATTATTTTTTAATAAAAAAGCATTCCTGTTATTTTTTAGTGGGATCTATATAATTTTTTATTTTTATTTTTAAGTATCTAGCAATTATAACTTATTACCATTAAAAGGTGAGACCATGGAGATGGAGAAGGGTATGAGCGCACATTCACCATCTTAATCAACAGCTGCAAAAAATGTGACTTCATGGTTGAGCCATGTTAATTTTTTCTGAAATATAATAATTAAAAAAATAAGATAAATGATGATTATAATATGTTAAAACATATATGAATAAAAGATGAAGAGGTTAAGGGTGTTTCTGTATAAATTTATGGAACAATTCTGGGTGATAGAAATTATGATGTAATAAAATGAATAAAATAAAATGGAAAAGAAGAGTTAATAAGATAAAAAAAAGAAAGGTTTACATTCAAATATATGTATTTGTCCATAACTAGAAACAGCTAGCCCGATTTAATAAAATGGTTGCATCATTTCTCAAAATAGTCGGACCATTTTGGCTACTATTTCTCTTAAAGCTAACGGTGCAGCCAAAAAAGAGAAAGAGTGTTTTCTCTTTTTATTTTTTCCGAGTTGGAGCAATGATAGATAGAAGTGAAAAGAGAGGGTTTTGAGAGAGAAAATATCAACACTAGAAATTAAGAAAAACCAAAGAGAGGGAATATTGAGTTAGAGAGAGAAAGTGAAGAAATAAAAGGATAAGGGGAGGGATGTGGAAATTTTTGACTGGTTGGAACTCGAAGTTAATAATATTACTTGATAAGGAGTTTTAAACCTAGCCTAGCAAGCTTATATGAAAAAGAAAACCAATTGAGGTTGAATTCATGAATTTTGTGTTAGGTTTTATAGTAGAAATTTGGGGGATATGCAAATTTATTATATATTAAGTCAATTATGTTATATTATATTGTGAAGGGTGCTAAATTCAGAAGAAATAATGAAGGAAACTATGGTGTCCTTAAGGGCTCAATTGTCGGCCAATAAGGGATCAAATTGCATGTAATGAATTTGTATTTATTCAAGTTTTGTTATGCATGTTTCGACAAAATAGGAGTAAAGATGAAAATTGAGATTTATGAATGTAAAATGGTTTAATATTTGTATAAATTAATGATGAATGTGTGAAGGAATGAATGAGTTATTTGTGTCTTTTCGTAAGGAAATGAAAATCCAATGTAAGTTAAATCATAAACAATGGTTAAGTTGAAAGTAAACAACTTGATATATTATTATATGAAATGTACATGAAATGAAAAATTATGTGGTATGTTTATGGATCTAGGGGAGGCCACGAGAGTTGTGCGGCAACAAAGAGATATTATGATTTAAAATTTGTATAAATTAATGATGAATGTGTTAAGGAAGAGTGGATTCTTTGTGTCTTTCAAAAGGAAATAAAAGTTCAATGTAAGAAAACAACTTAGTATATTATTATGTGAAATGCACATGGTGTCACAACCAAAAAAAATAATATTTATAAGTGTAAAATTTTATGCGGTGTAAATTGTTTTTTTTTTACTAAAAATTCGGCACCGTTTCCCTTGTAACGGGATCATACCAAGTTATCGACATCTCCATTCCTGACACAATTCATATCATAATCATGGTCCAATCATCTTAGACCTCTTTCCCAAACAATGCATCACAAAAAAAAAAACATGTATTGTCTGATAATCAAGATGCAATCAATAAAAAAAAACATAAATAAACAATTCTAAGATTTACTTAACTTGCATAATCAAATAATTAAAAAAAACAATAAAAACTTAGATTATGAATGTAAAACCCCCATTATTTTATCATTCCAACATTTCTAATTATATGAGCAACCATAATAGAATGCAAATACTTAATTTAACATAAAGATATTCTTAAGTATGACATACACATTAATTACATATAAAAGTTTTGTTATACAATTAAAAGGGTTCATTTGACCTTTTTTACATCATACATCAATCTCAAAATATATGTTGATTATTATAAATATGCAAAAAGTGTCTTATATTGAAGCAGAATCTACTCTACTGTTGCGAAAGTCTTGAAAATAAGATTAACATTTAATCAACATAATTATCAATAAATACAATGTGTCATTTTATTATACCCATGTAAAAATAATTCTCCTATATATGTTATAATGAATTATTAATATCTTACACCTCCATATTCGTCTAATTAATTCCAATCTTAGCCATTTCACTGGGGTACTACTTCCTCATTAGGGACACTAACTCATTCACCCAAATATCAGGCACTAGTTCATCCGTTCAATTACCAGGCACAAGTTCATCCGCCCAATTGTTTCCATCCGCCCGATTACCGGACACTAGTTTATCCGCCCATTTACTAGGCACTAGTTTACTCGTTGACATCAAAATATAAATTACAGAATTTCTAAATAAAATTAACACATGCTTTCAATTAATCTTTTTATAAAGATTCAAGATGTCGGGCACCTACCTGCTAGTGATGCTCGACTAGTAGCTCTCTGCTGCTGTCTAGAGCCTCCAACCTCTCCTGTTTATTTGAAAAATCTTATGATTTCAATATTTCATCACTCAATAATTTTCTTAAAACTTCATCATATAGTAAGATTTTCGATCGATATAATTTTACCATCTCAAACTATTATGATTATTCTAACATAGCTTCATTCTTTAATAATTCCACAAATAATTCATATAATGCTACATCCACCTAAACTTTTAATCCACCATAATTATAAAGGAATCTAATATCACTATAAAAAATTTCCTAAAAATTAAAGGAAATTTAATTCCTTTATACCTAATTCAACACATCATTTCATTTCATTTTATTTTATTTTTCTTCCACTATCTAAATACAATTCATTAATTTCTTCAAGCTTGAAATTTTATTTCTTATATTTTTCTTGGCCAAATTCACCTTTCTAAGAGTTTCATAATCACACATAACAACAACTAAGTATCCATGTATGGAATTTCACTAATCAATATAATAAGATCATATTTACTTATAACATAACAAGGGATCAATAGCAAACCCAAAGTGGAAACCACTTTTTATCCCCCTCCTCCTCCTTTTTTTTTTATACATTCTTCAATCACCAAATAATCAATTATCATAACTAAACATAATTTGCTTGTCATTAATTCAACAACTTAATCACCCTAAAAATCCACCCTTGACTGAAATTCCCATTACTAAGAGGAAGGAATATATATTTTTTAAAATTGACAAGCCCAAACATTATTCCCTCAATAAACATATAATTAACATAAATTCATGCATTCAAACCATCATAACATCAAGAACCCAACTTTATATAATACCAATTCTACTCAATCCAAGAACAAACATGAAAAGCAACACAATGGATCATCACGGAGAGTTTTCTTACCCTTAAGGAATGAAGAATCAAAAGCCAAAACAAGTTGAATCAAGTTCTTCTCCACACTTCCCTCTAAGCTTAATTTTTCCTTCTCTAAAAGCACACTTTAATTCTTAAACTCCTAGTAGACTCCTTAATACATCAAACCCTCTCTTTAATTACTAAACACTTTTTTTTCAAGCAATTTCCATGAAAAATGACAAAAGCCCTCTTTTCTCTATTTTCTTCTCTTGGTCAGCTGCATACTCCCTCTTTTTTCTTCTTCTTTTTTTTTTTTTTACTGCTGGCAGCTTATAAGGAGGGCTGTTTTGGGAAAGTTTTCAATTTGGTCCTTAGAGAAGTTTCTAGACACTTATTTGTGCTATTTATTCATTTATTTGTATAAAACATCTTATTGTACTCCAAAAATTCTGAAAATTTAACCTAAATTAAAAAAAAATTAGAAGACTATGCAAAATTTGAACTTAATCTGATGACCAGATTGAAAGTTCGCGCTATGACGTAAAACTAGCCGGTTTGTGATTTTTCGTCAAAAATTCAAATTTTCTTATTTCATTCTTGTACAAAATCATATCAATTAGTTTACTCAATTCTCGAGACCATTTTTATTTATTTATTATTTATATTATTTATTTATTTATTTATTTATTATTATTGTTGTTGTTGTTGTTGTTGTTGTTGTTGTTGTTATTTACCGGAGTTTACACATGGAATGAAAAATAATGTGATATACTTGTAGATCTAGAGGGCACATGAGTTGTGCAGTAACAAGGAGGTGTTACCAAAACTTTGACAGTAAATGGGTGTTGAATACCTTAACACTTTTATTTACCATGTTTATTATGCTAGATATTGCAATTGTAGATGAGTATTGTGAATTCAATTATGGATTAAATATGTGAGGAACTAGATTTCATAGTAATGGGATTAGTGTCCGGTAATAGACAGAGAAACTAGTTTTCCCAGTAATTGAACTAGTGTTCGGTAATAGGCGAAGGAACTAGTTTCCTGGTGATGAGACAAGTGCCTAGTAATGGGGCGAAGAAAATAGATATCTAGTGAAGGGTTTATTGCTCGGAAATGGGCAAAGAGATTAGTCTTTCAATAATAAGATATTTTGGATAAGGATAATGTGAGTAAATGCCAGAAAAGGTAAAATTGTGCTAAAAAAAGGTTGGTAGTAGGGCTGTTCATGGTTCGATTCAGTTTGAACTACAAAAACCAATTGAACCGAGTAACTCATATTTTAGAAAATTCCAACCAAACCAGACCGAATTCCTGTTCAAACCGAACTGGTTCAGTTTGGTAAAATTCGGTTTTTTTGCTATAAAACCGGAAAATCTAATCATACCATTAATGGACTTTTTTGGATTTTTTTAAATGGACTTACATTAAATTGGGATTTCAAATTTTCTTGTTGGGCTAAGTTTATAGGCTTTTTAATCAAAACTATTTAAAATTTTCTTATTTGGTTTAGTTTGTTATAAGCTTTTTTTTTTAATCAAATTAGTAGATTGATATTTTTTTTTAATTTAACTTTCCTTATTAACCTTAAATATATATTAGCAACAATAAATTTGAAATGCTTCACATCTTGCTATCTTTAATATGCAAAGAAATAGGCTATGAAAATCCAAATCAATGCAATATGCAAGATGCATGATCAAATTTAGGCACCTCAAATTAAAAGAGGTGTTCACACTAGAAAAGTTAACATTAGCAAACAAATACATTAGCAACCATTAATAATATGAAGAAAAAAAATCCAGCAACAACACTACAGCAGCATCCAAAACTTCCAGCAACAACAAAAGCCAAAAGGTCCAACAAGGATAATGCTATAAAAAAGCACTAGCAAATTAGCAACATATTAGAGTTCAACTATTAAAAGATTTAATAACGCAGAATTTTAAAGGGAATTGACAAAATAAAGTAAATCAATTACCCAAAACAAATATATTTCAGGATTGCACCAACATCATCAATACTACTTACAATTAGTTGAGATTTTCAAACTTTCACCAAATTCTACAAAATCATAAATTAAAATGTTAGATTAACAATAAAAAAATAAATGATATTATAAAATAACTACACTTAAATTTGTAAGAGAAATGAGAAAATGCAAAAATGCAGTTAAACCTCACCAATAAACACCTCCACTTGATGCTAACAGAGCTCCCAATAAAGCCAGCATAATACAAATCAACACACAGAAATGAGAAAACTATTGAATTAATTCCTTTCCTTCACTAAACCAATTTAAATAATTGACTTGTTGTTCAGGTAAGTAAATATATTGGAAGGATTAAGCTATATTCTTGCATTTTGGGGAAAAACTCAAGACCACAACCACTTTATGAGAATTTCCAACCAGAAGAACTCGAATCACTTAATTTACTAGCAGCTAATGATAGCAAGGAAATAGATTTTAAATTTCTCAAGGGAAATCCAGTTTCTAGGCATGCTTTTCTTTCATTTATTAAAAAGTGGAATGCACTAAGGCCTATTAAAAGAAGGAAATTACATGGAAAGACTTAACAGCTAATGATTCATCTCTTTATAAATCTCTGTTGTCATTGCCCAAACCAACCCCTAAACTACTGAATTAATTCCTTTCCTTCACTGAATCAATTTATTACAAAGAATGGACAACCATAAAAAAAAAACATGGTTCTCGGGTACAATCAAAGCAACATGTTTCTCGGGTACAATCAAAGCAATTTTCTAAGACAAACATCTGCCAATTTGACTAATAGCATGTATAATGTAAAAGGGGATTAACAATTTTTAACAAATATCCTTTTTGCAAAACAGTTGTAACGCCACAAAGTTCAATTTACCTTCCATAAAGCAACGACAAAATATTAAAACCATATAGATGAATATAAGCTAATAGATCTTTGTATGTGAATCTTCAAGGCAAAAAAAAGGCACTAGCAATCAAGATAAAACAAATTGATAGCTAATAATACAGATCAAAACCACATATTAAAGTTAACAATGTTAAACAAAGCAATCAAGAACTCAATATCAATACAAATCAACTGAACATCAGTAGTGATGAGGTGTCAGAGAAAATCGAATAAGACAAAAGGCATGACTAAAATAAGAGAAAGGAGAGAGGGTAGGGGGAAGGGGCAAACCTGAAGAAAGATGCAAAAATCCTAGCGGCAAGAGGATAGAAAAAGGACAAGCAGAGGTGAGAGCGAGGAAGTAGTGATAGGAAGGCTAAAGAAGCATGAAAGTTTGAAACAGATGTTCGTATGTTACAAGCACACGAAGGCCAGAATTAACATAGGGATAAACTTTACCTTGTCATCTTTTCTCTAATGAAGGAGCCCTCTCCTTCTGCTGCAAGTATAGAGTAGGAGGATCGCGATGGCTTGCGCATAAGTAAAGAGAGAAGCCAAGGAGATGGAGATTTGGGTTTTTGTTCGGCTAAAGAAGAGACAGATGCAAGGGGCAGAGTGGCTAAAAGGGAAACAAAGAAGGAGAAAAATGGTCTATGGTCTAGGCGACAACTTTTTGTGTTATGTTATTAGGGTTAGGTTAACTGTAGTATTTATAGTTCTTTTATTGATTGATTCAGTTCGGTTCACTGGTTTCAGTTTTAAAACCGAAACCGAACCGAACTGGCAAGATTTTATGGTTTTAAAAATCAGTTTAATCGGTTTTTCATCTCGGTTTGGTTTTCTCGGTTGATCAGTTTTTTTAAACACCCCTTAGTTGGTAGTAACGAGTCAAGATGACTCGGGTTTAAGTTGAATTTGAAGGAATTTGACTGATTTATAAAAAGGGAACTAATTAAAATAGATAAAATATAGTAGAATTTCATAATTAAGTGGTATTCTTATTTAATTAATTAATTAACAACTTGGTTTTATTATGTGATAATCAATTTCAGGTACCTCTTATCAATAAGCGAAATGATATGGTTTTTTTTAGGAATACTTTTTATAATATTTAATGAACATGTAATCAATAATCCTTTGTATTATAATTTGGAAATGTAATTAATATTAACTTTATTGAAGGACATATTACTATACTTAGACATCTTTGTAGATTTCTAATATTTTATCAGTTCTTTTGTTGTATTAAAATTACAAAAGCATGTGGTTATATTGTACCATTCTTATATGAATTGATTATGTGTGCATATATATGTATATCATCTGTAAGAAATATAATAATGGACTATGATGAATAAAACATTGGAAGTTGAGGTTGGAACGTATTCTAATATGATTACGAGATAAGTCCAGGATGATTGGACAACCTTTGATATGCATTAATAAGAATTGATGTGAAACATGAATTAGTCAATAACTTGGGATATCTTAGTATAAAAGTGACTTCGCCGAAATATCATCAATTTCATGAGGAATATATGTAATATTCAAAACTATAAAATGATAAAAAAAAATGATAACATAAGGTTTCAGCTTAATTCAGTTGACCATTTGAAAAAACAAATTTCCTAAATACATGGAATTAATATGAAGAAATCATGTAGTGATTGTATGTAAATACTGAGGATGTTATAGTTGATATCAGAGCCTTGTCATGGGTTTAGGATTAACCATGAAAATGGGTACATGTTAAAATTGTTTTAGGATGATTCGTACAAGGCATGGTACGAAAACAAATCCCTCTTTAATGTAGAGGAGGATTCAAAATATGGATCTTGAGAAGAGTTAGGGGTAGGACCCTTTGGCATATATTGCCTCTCATATGCCATCAGCAGCTATTTAGTCGAGATGAGACGAGTCATTTGGGCTCTAAGATGATACCACCTCTAAACAGGCTGGAGTGTCGTAGCACATATAATAAAGGTAATGGTCGATACCATGAATAATGCATTAGCCCTTGTGGCCCTAATATCTCTAGTAGTGCTAACAACTCCAATGGTCACTACACCAATGGATAGTGTGGTTACCTTAGTGCAGATAGTGAAAAGTATGAGGGAGATGGGGTGTAAACCTTTCATAAGGGATCAAGATACAAAAATTGTAGGTAGATAAATTAGGAAAATGGAGAAGACTTTATTTTAAATAAGGATGCTAGATTTGTTGAGAGTGGATTGTGCCACCTAATTGTTATCAGATAGAGCATAGTCTTGGTAGGAGACCGTACAATCGATGAGGGCTATATAGTTATGGACCTAAAGTGATTTTAGAGCAGATTTTGAAAATTAGTTCTACTCCAAATATCATCACAAGATGAAAGAATAAGAATTCTTAGCTTTAAAGCAAGGGGATATGATAGTCTTGAAGTATGAAAGTAGGTTTCATGACCTCTTCATGTTTCCCCCATATCATGTTCTTACAAAGCAACACATGATAGAGAGATTTTAGAATTGGTTAAGGCAAGATTTGAAACAGGGATTGATAGCACTGCAATTTAGGATGATGAGAGACTTGGTTGAAGCAGCTCAGGCATTAAAGGCATGTATAGTAGAGGGTTAACAAGGTCAATCTGACGTTGGGAAAATAAAGGAGTTTGATTACTCTTTGGGTAAACCTCCCAGACCCTTTTTTTTAAGAAGGGAAAATAAAGGTAGTTTGACCAGTATAAAAAGAGAGGAGGAGAGTCTAGTCAAGAAAAAATAGATAGGCATTTCTAGAGTACAAGTGGAGGGTCAACTTATATTAGAGGTAGTTCTACTAGAAAGACTTCGGAGCAAAAGACAATTACCTATCCTCACTATTTTAGATGCGAGTAGAGGCATCCTGATGATTGTTCTGCATCGCTAGGGCGATGCTATATTTATAGGTAGGATGAATATAAATGGTAGAACTGCCTCTATTTAGGTCATAAATGTTACTATTGTGGAGGGGTAGAGATATTTTAATAAGGATTGCCCTCAGAGAGCTGATTATGTATAGTGATAAGGACAACAATCATATAGTTATTAGTAGTCAGTCATAATGAATAGACTCATTAGACTAGCGCAATTGAGAACCAGTAGTAATCGAGGCCGACCTCGAGGATACGGGGAGAGGGCATAGAGTAAAGTGTTCCATATGAACCAGAATGATGTACGGGCTGCCATGAATGTAGTAATAGGTACTTTATTCTAAGAAAGCAAATATGTATATGTTTTGATCGATCCTGATGCTACACTCTTTTATGGCAAGAAAAATTGAAAATCTACTAAAAATGCAACAAACTAAATTGAAAAAAAAAAGATTTCTAATTAGTACACCTTTAAGGGATGTTGTACTTGTGGGTTGCATGTATAAGAGTGTTAGGGTTATTATTGAGGGACATGATATGGAAGTAAATTTAATGCCATTAGAGTTGCATGATTTTGACTTAATATTAGGAATGGATTGGTTGAGTACCCATAAGGTACAAATGGATTGTTTTGTCAATATGGTTACTCTTCAGGGAGTAGACGAAAAGAAAGTGATATTTAAAGGAGAAAGAAAGGTCATATCAAGTTGTGTGATTTCAGGTATGATGACTAGAAAATTGATGAGAAAAGGGTGTGTGGCCTATCTTGCATACATAATATATTTTAAAAAGGATAGGGTAGAGTTGAAAAATCTCCCTATCATGAGAGAGTTTCCAAAAGAGTTGTTAGGATTGCCCCCGAATAGGGAAGTAAAAGTTTTGATTGATATATTACTTGGTAACTTTCTTATAGCTCATGCGTCATATAGGATGACACCAACATAATTGGTTGAGTTGAAAGTTTAGCTGCAGGATTTACTATAAAAGGGTTTATATGCCTGAGTAATTCACCCTAGGATGCTCTAATCTTATTCGTGAAAAAGAAGAATGTGACTTTTAGACTCTATATAGATTATAAGCAACTAAATAGGGTAATATTGAAGAATAAATATTTGCTTGTGTGGATAGATGATTTGTTTGACAAACTTAAAAGGGCTTGGGTATTTTTTAAAAAAGACCTGAGATCAGGGTACTACCAGTTATAGATTGAGGAGCAGGATGTGTCGAAGACTGCATTTCAGACTAGTTATGGACACTACGAGTTCATAGTAATGCCTTTTGGATTGACCAACATATTAGTAATGTTTATGGATTTGATGAATCGGGTCTTTTGACCTTATTTAGATAAATCCATGGTAGTATTTATAAATGATATTTTGGTCTATTCCAACTCATACTTAAAGCATGAGCAATACTTGAGGCAAATGTTGCAGACCTGAAGAAATCATCAATTGTATGCCAAACTTAGTAAGTGTGAGTTTTGGCTGAAAAAAGTGGTTTTTCTAGGACATGTCATATCTGTAGAGGGAATAATTGTAGATCCAAAGAAAGTTAAAGTAGTGTTGAAAAGGGAACATTCTACGAATGTAACTAAAATGCATAATTTTCTTAGGTTAGATATTATAGAAGATTCATTCAAGGATTCTCAACCATAACAACCTCATTGACTCGATTGATGTAGTGTTTGCATCACGAGTATAAAGATACTATTTATATGGATTTTTAGTTCAGATCTTCACGGATCACAAGAGTTTGAGGTAATTGATGACACAAAAGGAATTAAACTACAACATAGAAGATGGTGGAATTGATTAAGAATTTTTATTATATAATAGATCACCCCCTAAGCAGAGAAAATGTTGTTAATGATGCTTTTAGTCGCAAAAATAAAGCAGTTGTGGAGGCATTAGAAGGGAGGGATGTGTAAACACAAAAAAAAAGTAAATGTAAAACAAGAAATGACTCCACCGTCGCTGTCGATTTTTGAATCAGTAGTGACTCGGTTTTTTATGATGATTCTTTAGTCAACAGTGGTTGTATGTGCTGATGAATTTATGTGTCATTTGTGGCTATAATACCCAATAGAAATCTAAGTAAAAGGCTGGCTCATACTAAGTGATAGTTAGGGGAGCAAATCGGCCTGCCTTAAAGAGTTAAGAGGGAGGAGAAACCAATATAGGAATAATCAAAGAGGGGACAAGAACAAACTTAAACCAACACCTAAACATCCCAGCTCTTTAAAAGGGGGTATAAATACAAGGAGGAGAGAGAAGGTGACCATTCCTCTTTCCAAAAATCTGTCTGCAGTAGCTGTATGTTTAGTTGCATGCTTCTCTTCTCTTCCTTCTTCCAACAGAAATTAAACCAAGCCAGTAGTAAGTGCCTCTTTGAACATGTGTAAGAGAGAGAGAGTTGAAAACTTGAGAGAAGACTGAACAACTGCCTAAAGAGAAAGAGAAAGGGGCTAGAAACCGAGAGAGGAAGGAGTAGGGGGAGAACCAGGAGAAGAAGAGAAGGAATACTGTCAAACTTTTCCCAAACCTACTTAGATCTAAAAGGTATGGGTCTTGTAACCTCCTTTCTCATGTTCTTTGTGACCTTGGAATGAAGAAAAACCATGAGGGAATGCCTAGAATTTTTATACCAGATGTAAAGGAAACCTAAAATAAAAAGAGGGACAAAAATGGGGTTGAATGGAGACTTAATTCCAGAACATTTAACAAAGAAAAATAAATAGATTGAATGGACGAAACATGATAAAGGGCCAACCATAGCTAAAGGGTTGGCCAGATTGCATTATGTGATAAAATGCATGTAGATGTCCATGCTTGAAATTATATGGTTCTGCTGGATTCTATTAACAAACTGTGTGCTAGAACTGAATTCCATGTAGTTGTTTGTGCTTGAAATTATGTGATTCTGCTGGATTTTAATAACAAATTGTGTACTGGAACCGAAATGCATGTGGATGTTTCCTGCTAATTTGTGTTGTCTGCAGCAAATCAAGTGTTCGTTGTCGAATTGTGTTGTCTGTAATGAATTGGCGTTCATTGTCGAATTGTGTTGTCTGCAGCGAATCAGGTGTTTGCTACTGAATTATAGTGTCTGCACCGAATCAGGTATTCGCTGTCAAATTCTAATGTCTGCAGCAAATTAGCATTTGATATTACGGAGGAACGTCTTTATCAAAATATTTTTGCTTCTCACTTCAGGCAATTAGCAATAATTTTTATATGGACTTATTTGTTGTCAAATTGTGTTGTCTGCAACGAATCAGGTGTTCGCTATTGAATTGTGTTATCTGCAACAAATTAACATTCGCTACCGAATTGTTTTGCCTGCAGCGAATCAGGTGTTCGCTGCTGAATTATAGTGTCTGCAGTAAATTAGCATTCACTGTCGAATTGTGTTGCCTGCAACGAATCAGGTGTTCACTGTCTTGTGTTATCTGCAACGAATTAGCATTTGCTACCGAATTGTGTTGCCTACAGCGAATCAGGTGTTCGCTACTGAATTATAGTGTCTGCAGCGAATCAGGTGTCTGTAGCGAATTAGCATTCACTGCTGAATTGTGTTGCCTGCAGCAAATCAGGTGTTCGCTGTCGAATTATGGTGTCTGTAGCGAATTAACATTCATTCATGAATTGTGTTGCCTACAGCAAATCAATGTTCGCTGCCGAATTATAGTGTCTACAATGAATTAGCATTCACTGCCGAATTGTGTTATCTGCAATGAATTAGGTGTTCGCTACCGAATTATAGTGTTTGAAGCAAATGAGCATTCGTTGCCGAATTGTGTTGTCTGCAGCGAATGAGTTTTCGTTGCCGAAATTATGGTGTTTGCAGTGAATTAGGTTTTTGCTGCCGAATTGTGTTGTCTGCAGCGAATCAGTTTTCGCTGCCGAATTGTGTTATCTGCGGGGAATCAGATTTCGCTGTCGAATTGTGTTGTTTATAACGAATCAATTTTCGCTATCGAATTGTGTTTTCAACAGTGAATCAGTTTCGTTGTTGAATTGTGGTGTCTATAGTGAATCAGATTTCGCTGCTGAATTGTGTTGTCTGCAGCTAATCATTTTTCATTGTCGGATTGTGGTGGTTGCAACGAATCAGTTTTCGCTGTCGAATTGTGGAGCCTGCAGCGAATCAGTTTTCGATGCCAAATGGTGGTGTCTGTGGTGAATCAGTTTTCATTGTCGAATTTCTATATTGAATCAATTCGCTAACGATTTCGTGTTCCAGCGAACCAGTCCGCTGACGAATCTGCGTCACTAGCGAACTAGCTTTTGCTAACTAATTTTTGCTACAAATTTATATATTTGAATGGGTCCAATGATTAAAATGATTGCATTATGTGGTTGTAATATGTGGAACACTTGAAAATGAACTTGTGTATGCTTTAGACATGCATGGTGAAGAGTTATGCAGTTACTGAATACAAATGTACTGATTTATGGCCATCAATGTTTTAGGTGGTGCGACTGGGATTGGACCTTCGTCAGGACAAGGACACCCCACGGGTGGAACAGGTAGGTGGTTTCCACCTTTTTCTTGTATGGTGTTAATGTTTTGAAATGATTTACTTATGGATGATATATTATTGAATCCTTGATGAATGATGAGACGAAGATGAAATGTTTGATTGAATTCGTGACGAATGTTGAAACGACTATAAAATGTTGATCGAGTTCTTGATGAATGTTGAAATGATGATGAAAATGTTAATATTCTAAAATGACTTGGTTGAGGAGGATATATTATTGCATTGCGATGAATGTTAAACCGACTATGAGATGTTAATTGAGCTATTATGAAATTGGGCTGTTGACGAATGTCAAACCAATTATGGAATTTTGATTGTCATTGTTGATTAGCTTTGGCTAATGACATTCAAAATGAATGACCAGATTGTGATTGTTGATTAGCTTCGGCTAATGGTATCCGAGATGGATGACCAGGTTATGCTTGATGATTAGCTTCGACTAATGGCATTCAAAATGAATGACCGGGTTATGATTGTTGATTAGCTTTGACTAATGGCATCCGAGATGAATGAATGGATTATGCTTAATGATTAGCTTTAGCTAATGGGATCCGAGATGGATGACCGGGTTGTGATTGATAATTAGTTTTGGTAAATGGCATCCTAGATGAATGGCCGAGCTGATTATAACGATTGGCTTCGGCTAATGGTATCCGCAAGAGATGACGAGTTTGACTTTTGGGATTAGTTTTGGTTAATGGCATTCGAAATGGATGACAGAGTTTAGATATTACTATTAACTAAAGTTAAAAGCATCCAAGGTGGATGACTGGGTGAAGGTGAAGTAATTAACCTCGACTGAAAATTTAACTTCAGCCCCACCACTCCTATAGAGAGGCTGGGGCATATGAATGAGGATAATACATCTAGAGAAATAATGATGATTGTACAATGTATATGAGAAGTGAATGAAAGAATGTACTCACCTTCAGTTGATAACAGAAAATAATGATAACGTCTTTCTAGTTGTTATTATTATGTTTAGATTATTCACAATTCTTGTATCCATATTATTTTTGTAACAGGGACATCACACAATCAAGGTGCGTAGGAAAATCATTCTGCGGGTTCACATATTTTGAAAGGTGCTATGTAATAGTATGTCTTAGGTGTTATGTCGAATATTTGTTATTCGACACTTTTGTAAGGACTTGTAATGAAAACTGTAATGGAACATGGATGTGGATATGCAGACATGTAGATACGATTTCATGAATATATTTAGTGATACTTTCTTTTATGAGGATGTTATGTTGTGAATTCACATGAGGATTATATGAAAGAAAGTACTAGTTGTGTAAAATTATCGTTCGGCACTTGTGTATAAATTCGTGTTGATAACAAGACTAGAACATGAATGCAAACTCATGAGTATGCCAATATGATTTAATGTAAATGTATGAATATGAAAATATAATATTATAGGCATATGTATTAAGCATCCGTCTTATGGGAATGTTGGATTATGAAAACTATATCCGTATGATGTCATGATAAGGAAGGGAACCTAATTACTAATTCACGGAATGTCATTGTAAGAAGTATCGAGAACTTAAGAAAAACAATTCCACCGATTTTGGCTTTTGAAATAGCTAGGTCGTTACAAGATGAAAGAGAGTAAGTTGATGTCAATACTCATATAGGGCCAGAAGGCTCTCTGATAGCCCAATTGACAGTATGGTCTATATTTCAGGATAAAGTATTGGAAGTTCAATAAAGAGATGTTGAAGTGGATAAAGTGAGAAACAAGGTGAAGTTAAGAGTTGAGATGTCATTTTGAATTTTAGAGGATTGAATGGTAATGATGGGTAGACGAATGTATCTACCTAAAGATAAGACCTTGAAGGAGGAAATGTTAAAGGAGACGCATGAATCCATATTCACTGTGTATCCAAAAAGTACTAAAATGAAGAAAGAAATTGCTAAATATATGACTAGGTGTAGAGTTTGTCAATATGTAAAAATTAAACATTAGAAGCCAACAGGGCCTCTACAACCATTGCTGATACTTGAGAGTGGAAATGGGAAAATATTGTTATAGACTTTATGTCAGGTTTGTCTAGGGGGAAGAAGGGCAGTAATGTAATCTAGGTTATTGTGGATCACTTCACAAAATTTACATTTTCTTACTTATGAAAATGACAGATTCAGTTCATAAGTTGGCTAAACTTTATGTGAATGAAATGGTAAGATTTCATGGGATACCCATATCAATTTTTTCTAATCAAGACCCGAGACTCACCTCACTATTATGGCCAAGTATTCAATGTGCTCTAGGGAAAAAAAGTAAATTTAAACGCAACATTTCATCCTTGATTGGATGGACAATCAAAGAGAACAATCCAGTATTTAGAGGATTTGTTGAGAGCCTGCATTTTAGAATTTATGAGCAATTAAGAAGAACACTTTCCACTTGTGGAATTCACCACAACAACAATTATCAGTCTACAATAGGGATGACTCCCTACAAGGCTTTGTATGGTAAGAAATGTTGAACCCTTATTCGTTGGAAAGAAATTAGGGATAGAAGGTTAATGGGACCAGAATTAGTGCAGATTACCTTAGAAAATGTGAGAATTATAAGAGACAGAATGAAAGCTGCTTGAGACAGGCAAAAAAGTTATGCAGATGTTAGGAGAGGGCCTCTAGAATTTGATGTTGGAGATATGGTGTACCTAAAAGTTGCTCATTGGAAGCACATGTTGCGGTTTCAAATAAAAGGAAAGTTAGCACCAAGATATATTAGACCCTTCGAAGTGGTGAAGAGGATTGGACTGGTAGCTTATAATTTAGCCTTGCCCCTATATTTAGTTAGGATAGATGTATTCCTTGTTTCATTATTACAAAAGGCTAATATGGATACTTCTCGAGCACTACCACAAGTTCCATTAAGGGTTAAAGAAGATTTGACCATAGAAATAAAACCAATAAGGATTCTGGATTAAAGTGAAAAGGAGTTAAGAAATAAAAAAGATCCATATAGTGAAATTGCTATGGAGAAGCTCTCAAGTCGAGGAAGAAACTTTGGAAAAGGAATTAGAGATGAAAAAGAAATATCCTGAATTGTTTCTAAAAACAGGTATGGAAATTCAAATTTCGAGGATGAAATCTTCTTAAAGGATGAGAGAATGTAAACTCCTAGATAATTTTTTTTTCCAAAATATAATAATAAAAAAAATAGGGTAAATAATTATTATAATATGTCCAGACATATATGAATAAAAGATGAAGAGATTAAGGGCGCTTCGGTATAAATTTACAAAATGATTTCGGGTGATAGAAATTATAGCGTAATAAAATGAATATAATAAATTGGGAAAGAAGAGTTAAGAAGATAAAAGAAGAAAGATTTACAACCGAATTATATGAATATATGCATTGGTCGAGAATTAGAAATAGTCTAGCTGTTTTAAGAAATGGTTAGACTGATTTAATAAAATAGTCGCACTGTTTCTCAAAACGGTCAAACTATTTTGGCTACTACTCTTAAAACTAACAGTGCAGCCAAGAGAGGGAAATAATGTTTTCTCTTCTTCTTATTCTGTCCTTTCACCATTGAAGAGTTATAGAAGTGATAGGTAGGAGTGAAAAGAGAGGGTTTTGATAGAGAAGAACACATCCACACTAGAAATTAAGAAAAATCAAACAGAGGGAAGATTGAGTTAGAGAGAGAAAATGAAGAAAGAAGAGGAAAAAAGGGAGGGACGTGGAAAATTTCGACTGGTTAGAACTCGAAGTTAAGAAGAATATTACTTGGTAAGGAGTTCTAAACCTAACCTAGCAAACTTATATGAAAGGAAGGCAATTGAGGTTGAATTCATGAATTTTGTGTTAGGTTTTAATGTATGAATTTGGAGGAAATGGAAATTGATTGTATATTGAGTCAATTAGGTTAGATTAAGTTGTGATGGGTGCTAAATTAGGAAGAAATAATGAAGAAAACCAGGGTGTTCCTAAAGGCTCAATGGCTGACCAATAGGGGGACCAAATTGCATGTGATGAATTTGTATTTTATTCAAGCGTAATCATAATAAATTAATATATGTTTGAGGAAAATAAATGCATAATGTTTTCTATATGAGATAAATTGAAGAGAATTCATCTTTTCTTGTTATGCATGTTTTGACAAAATAGGAGTAAGAATGAAAATTGGGATTTATGAATGTAAAATGGTTTAAAAATTGTATAAAGTAATGATGAATGTGTTAAGGAATGAATGGGTTCTTTGTGTCTTTTTGGAAGGAAATGAAAGTTTAATGTAAGTTGAATTGTAAATGGTGGTTAGTTGAAAGAAAACAACTTAGTATATTATTATGTGAAAATGTACATGGAATGAAAAACAATATGGCATACTTGTGGATCCATGGGAGGTGATGCGAACCATAGCAGAATTGAATAGAATTCACGAACTTAAAATCTATCTAATCCAAGTTTGCTGAAAATAGGATAAGTTTATCACAATGAAAGACCTGCTCCTAGGCAACAAGACTATAAACCAAGTCAATTATAACACCTACATCTGGAGACAAGCAAAAGGAATATAAATTCACACAAGGATTGGTTAATTCTTTGAAAAGTTGAAAGTTCAATTAAGAACCAAAATTGACAACCAAAAGTCGGCAAAATCAGAATATTATTAGCCAAAAACTAATCTGAAAATTATTCTCAAGAGTATTTATACCCCAAGCCAAAAACCTTAGTTTCTCTAATGGATCACATATAAACCCAATTTAAATAATAATCAACCCAAGTTAAAACTAGCCCAAACTAATTAAAATAAATAAAATAAACAAGTCTAAAACCCAAACAAGTGTTTTCTCACAAAATCAAGAAAGTTTAATAGCCCATCTAATTTAATAAGACAAGTTCAGTTATTTCCGCATTCTATCTGGCAGCAGCAAAACCCAACTTTAAATGGATGGTTTTCTCTTGTCTTAAAGAATTAGAAGGTGTGCCATATACCGTTAGAAAAGTATGGAAGTATAGTTTCTATCCCAACTATAATCATCTCAAAATTAGGCTTTTAGCTCTAGTTATAATTAAAAAGGTCAAACTGACCGAATCTAGTCTTCTTCTCCCAATTCTTGTGTAATGGTTTTGGTTCCACCAACAAACCCCTCTTGAACATGAATCAGATTAATCATGGCTTGCTCTTCATTATTTAATATCCTCTTAAAGTCCACCTTAGCCCACGTATCTTGGAAAAGTCCATTGAAAGTCTCTTTGAACCTCTTAGCTCTAAGCCTTATAACTGGATCAACCAAAACCTCTAATGGATCCTTTGGTGCTTGGATCATATCAGAAGGCCATGGGAGCTGTGCAGCAGGAAAGAGGTACTATGGTTTAAATTTGTACAAATTAATGATGAATTTGTTAAAGTTCAATGTAAGTTGAATCTCAAATTATGGTTAAGTTGAAAGAAAACAACTTAGTCTATTATTATGTGAAATGTGCATATAATGAAAAATATTGTGGTATACTTATAGATCTAGGGAGGCTATAAGAGCTATGCTACAACAAAGAAGTACTTCCAGAACTTCAACAGTAGGTAGGTGTCAAATACCTTAACACTATTGTTTACCATGTTCATTATGTTAGATATTGCAATTATAGAAAGGTATTGTGAATTCAATTGTGGATTAAATATGTAAGGAACTAGATTTTCCGGTAATGAGACTAGTGCATGGTAATGCAGAGGAATTAGTTTTCCCGGTAATGAGACTAGTGCCCAGAAATGGAGTGAAGAAATTAGATTTCCAGTGAAGTATTTATTGTCCTAAAATGGGCAGGGAGATTAGTCTTTCAGTAATGGAAATTTCTAAATAAAGGTAATATGAGTAAATGTCGGAAGATGTAAGATTATGCATGTTCTCCAACTTTTCAACGAATAGTTCTCGTGAAGAATTTTCTTCACACTCTACTTATGTGTCACGAGTAAAAGCTATGAAACTCTATATAACTCTTTAGTTAGTTGGGCACTCTTGCTCCATTACAAGTGTTGCTCTACCCAGCTGCTCATTCTTTTTAATGCTTCAGATTGTCCTTTCTTATATACATATCCATGTGATGTGATGAGGATGAGAATCTTTGATAAACATTATATTCAAGCTTCCTAGTTTGTTATGTTCTTAACATATTATTATTTATGTTTCAAAAAACACTTTTCTAACAGTTATCTTCAAATAACTTGTTTTTATCTTTTTTTGATAATATCTATCTAAACTTCCCATATAATTTATCCAAAAAAATTAGATAATTACATAAATAATCATGTTATATTCTATAAGATAAAATTGACTATTTCTTTATCTAATTTGGATAAACTAACAATCTAAACAGATTCATCTTTAACAATAATCTTTTACTAATCAAAGCCAAACATTTTGACATTTACAATCCTCCTATTTGGTTGATTTGTGACAAAACATAATAATGATGAATTACCATTCAAGTAGTTCATATAATTTGATCATAAATAGATACTTTATTAAAGTATTCTCGCAAGCACAATTGAATGACTGTTAGTAATATTTATGCAACAACATCCTATGAGTTTCTAACATGTTTCATGCAAATAGTTTATAACCTATATTAAAAAAAAATCACATTTTACATCCTAATAGTTTATAATATGTTAAAAATACTATTATACATCGAATATTATTATGCAACTACATGCATACATCAAGTTTGAAGTGCATCAAGTATTCAACATAAAGGTTTATATGCTAAAAAAATATCCTAGTTATTATAGACTAGAATATTCAATATTCAATACTGATTGAAAATCAATAAAATTCCAGAACAACAAATTTTTTTTGACAATGCTGGTTGGATTAGCTTTGCTCTTCCTTTACCTTGCATGTATCTGTGTCTCCTCCTCGGTTTGGCACTAATCCTATTCCTCATCTTCACGAACAATAGATTGATGCACTTGTTTGATGTTCAAGATGATTTGAACAAGTCTATCATTAACCTGCTTAATATCTTGTTGCATATTTGTTAGTAATTTTTCAACTACATCAATTATTTGTTCCCACTTACTAGTAAAACTTGTTTGATAGTGCTTGCAACTATTCTATTATAAAATGGAGTAAGGGTTGGTTTGAGGAGTTTCGAGCTAAGAGGAGATAGACTCTTCAGGATGTGACCATTTTTACTAACCATAACTTCAAATTTGATAGCAGTTACAACTAAGATCTTTTCATATATCTTGATTGTTGGCCTACTATCATACAATGGTACTTTTTATATGATTGTTATCCTAGATATCAACCCACCAAAAGATAGACTCACTTTTTTCTCAGTTGTAGTTGTTTGTATTACATCAATAAAGTGACTAGCTAGGTCAATAGGAATATCAGTAGCAATTGCATACATGAACTGAGCTTTCTCAATTGTCAACATAGTATGTCTTCCAATATGCCAGATGTTTGTTAGCAAAAACATAGTGTTCATAAGCATTCTACGTGATTTAGCACACCATTTTGGTCTTATAGGGTCAACAAACAAATCTCTCATTTGAGTTTTGGAAGAGGCTCTTATTCCTTTATAGGAAAAACCAGGATCTGTGATTTCAAGTAGCTTATATAACTCAAGGGTTTTACCTTTAATAGTGGAAGTAATGGAGCAGTCATCAAGATTGAAAGACTCATAATTAACATAAAACTCCTTAACTACTTCAATATATGGAGTAGGTGCTTCTTCAGTCAGTTCACCCCATTGTCTTTTCTTAAATATGTCTTTTATGAATACAAATATGGGGTCTGAAAGATCACATACTGAAACTTCTCTTTCACCTAGCAAGTTCTTCTTGGAAAAGTTATTTCTATAAGTAATTTTTGCATCAAGAGAAATGAAATGGATGGTTTTTCTAAATTGTTCTACTGATTTAGAGGAACCATCCACCGCTTTGCCCTTTTCTTTTGTCCGTTGAATAGCTGGACTAGAGTCTCTTTAAGGGATGAAGTCTCATGTTCTTCCTCATTGGGATAATTTGAAATAAGGGTTTCAGGTTTCTTCTTGGCTTTTACTTTATAACAACCTTGCAACAAGAAAATACATTAGTCATTTTTAGAAGTGATAAACTGAAAGAAATGTGTGTTGTAAAAGTTGTGCACATATGATTGTAAAGACATATTCTTTTTAACAATACTTAAGAAATTTCAGATCAAGATAAAATATCCTTACCATTTTTACAGAAAGGTTAAATGCAAG
>Ga0325414_1001596_pt1 | contig 22119 bp, 6 predicted proteins | sample PopdelMetagenome_8_FD_206183 | JGI IMG/M metagenome (GOLD analysis project Ga0325414, IMG submission 206183) | Populus deltoides microbial communities from Bellville, Georgia, United States - Leaf-PdKOR-R3 | ecosystem: Host-associated > Plants > Phyllosphere > Phylloplane/Leaf | place: USA... | reverse complement strand
TATTTAAATTTTTTTATAATGTTTGATAACCTACCTTAACCCTTGTATATCTTGAAAAAATCTATTAAAAGTTGTTTTTGAATCTCATAGCCCTAAGTTTTGTTATTGAACCGTCTTCAACCTCTAATGGATTTCTTAGTATTGTTTGGATCGCGTAAATGAGGGTTTTTATGTGGCTAGAGTTTTGGTGAATTCGGAGTTGTGCAGAACAGTTCCAAGAAAATAAATTGAAGTATATTAACTGCTTGTTGGAAATTAAACGTTGGATAGAAGCGACTTGCTTTGCTTCATGAAACTTATCTCATGTTGCCTATTGGCTAGGTTTGTGTTATATGGGGGCATTGATTCTCTCTTTTGTTTGATAGGAAACCAGGTAGAAGAAATAAGAATACTTTCATTTTTTCTTTGTTATTAATTTTCAAGATTGCATAAAATTTTCGTGAACACACCAGGCATCATCTTCATGCAACTATGGAGCAGGAAATCAGTAGAAAAGAAAAATCCAGTGCAAGGGGAGGAATGGTACTCAATTACAAGAAATTGCAGAATTACAACATAAAATGTAACAAAAGAAAGGCAAAAGCAGAATTTAAAAAAAAAAGAGGATTGGAGAAAAGTAGGAAATGATTTGTAATAGAACTGACAAGAATTCAGAGAAGACTTTTTTATAGTTTTAGAACAGGTTAGTCCAGGATAATAACACATCCAAAGCATACTAAATTCCTAATGATCTTCTTCCTCGCAGAGTTTGGTGTATTCCTTTGGACCCAGTAGGGATTCTATTTCTGATGGGTTGCTTGGCTTCACCTTGATCATCCATCCCTCTTCATATGGACTTTTATTTATCTTCATTACACAAATTGTCAAGATCAGGCATGCATATATAACAAATATTTCTCTCAGCTATTAGAAATTTATAAAGCCGGAACAATCTGCTCTTGCATGGCTTGATACTTACCAGTCCAGGAGTCTCACTAAGCTGTGTATTAACCTCAACAATCTCACCGGAGATCGGAGAATTGATATCACTAGTTGCCTTCACACTTTCCACTGCTCCAAAGCTCTTCCCTTGGCTAACAGAACCATCCGGCTCTGGCAGGTCCACGAACACTACTTCACCCAAATGGTCCTGTAAAATGTACCCGACATATCCCAAACTATGTAAGGATGTTACAAAAGGTATAGGAAATTGCATTCAATTTTAATTGTTCAGAAGAAAAACAAAGTAGTTAATGCCCCTTGTTTTGCTCTTGCTCTTGCATGGTGTGGTGTTGTACAAACCTCAACCATCAGCCGCCAGGGTTCAAGCTTTGGTAACAGCAGCGACAGAACAAACGGAAGTAGAGTCATACAAAGCCTAGTAACAGCACATTTTGAATTGATGATGCCCCTTGTGTCATATTTTTTTAAGGAAAATCAGATAAGGTTATTGACTTCTTCATTCAAGAAACTCAAAAAAAAAAAAAAAAAAAACAGAGCTCAATTTCCATCATATCCTGCGTGGTTAAATTGTGGCTGCAGGTTACAGCTTGAACAATTTTAAAAAAGAATGGCTATAGACTATAGTATCACAATGGCATACAGCCATGTACTATCTAATCCAAAACCACCAGTAAAAGAATGTCTATGCAAACGAGATTCCCCGCAGAACTGGCTTAACCAAGTAATGTTCTATATGAAAGAATGAAAGAAAATACTCTACTCGGTGAGGCCAAGAAGAAATTCAGTGCTACAAGGAAGGAGATAAAAGAAAAGATGACCTGAGCATGATCGGTAATGCCAATAGTAGCCACCGAGCCTTCATGCTTCACCCATTCATGTGAAGTTGCATACTTCAACCCATCTAGTACTGCAAAACCCAACTAGTTGTAATAAATACTATCCTCCTACACTACAATAAAGTCTGCCAAATAGCTTTTAAAGGACTAAACAAGAGCCCCATTTTTAACCAACAAATTGATGAAATAAACCACCGGCTGATGACAAAGAGAGTACCAGTGGAGAAGCATCTTGAGAGGGAGTACGAAGGAGAGACGTGAGCTGTGGAGGCGACTGAGATTCTCAGTGCATTGGCTGTAGAAGAAGCCCACAACCTCAGTGCCATGTTTTCTCTTGATCTCTATGAATTGATAGGGTGTATTTTTTGGTTGGCTCCAAGCCTATGGACAAGTGATAGGTTCTGTCAGCATATTTCTCAGGTTTTTATCTTGGATGAATGGTGGGCAACAAAAGCCTCATCCTCAGACCTCGGCACAAAGACCCAGTGCTCTCTTGTCGTTCTCATCATTGTTTTTGTGATAATATGCATACAATAATCAACTTTATAGCACCTAATAAGTACTAAGTAGTCTCCTTTCTAGGAATTAATTGGGTTCAACATGTTGTCTGTCAAGTGTTGTCGTCAAATGGCATGGTTCATATCTGATATTTAACTACCGGCATGATGTTTAGAATCTATGGGTTCAATTTAATTTATAGGATTAAATTAATTTTTGTGTTTGAATTTTTTTTTAAGATATTGATTTGAATTTTAAGTAAAAATAAAATAGTGATTCTAAATGAAATATAATATTTCAAAAATACCCCTCTTTTTTTAAGTTTGATTTGATAAAAACTCAAAAACAATTCCTCAACATTTCAAGAAAAGTTTTTGATAGAAAAGTTTTTTTAACAATATGTATTTTTCAAGGTTTGAACAAATATTTAATAAATAATTAATATGAGATAGGTTTATTTATATCTTCTTTAAATTATCTATATTTTATATCATTTTAAATAAATATAAAGATTCTTCTAACAAGAAGAAATAATTTACGTAACAAAAATTATTTTTCAACTAAAAAAATAGTTAAGATTGCCCATTTAATTCGTTTTTATTTTTAGCACTGCTCATGGAGGAGAGAATTGGCTGCTAAGGAAGATTAATAGAAGATTGTGGTTTAACATGGAAGGATAATAATGTTAGAGCTACTATCATGGCAACGACCCGAGGATGATTTTATCAAGCTAGATATTGAAGGTAGCTCTCTAGGAAACCCAGGGAGAGCTGGTTTCGAGGGCCTAATTCACCATAGAGAAGGCTTGTTTGTGGTGGGCTTTACTGGATTTGCAGGATTTGGGTGTAAACTATTACCAGAATTGATGGCTTTGAAGAAGCATGGTCTTCTTTTAGCTTGGGAAAGGGGTTACAGACGGATTCTCTGTGACTCTGACTCCACGGATGCTATATGGTTGGTCACTGCAGGTATTGATTATGAGTTTCACAAGTTCGGAGCTCTTTTAGTGGATATCAGAGATCTGTTGAAGAGAGATTGGCTAGTCAAGCTTCATCATACTTACTTATAGGGAAGCAAACACCTGTGTTGGTTTTATGGCTGAGCATGCTGCAGAAGAGAAGACATCGGGTCTGAGGATCTGGGAATCCTTGCCTCTAGGTTTGAGTTTGCATCTTCTCACGGATTCGATGGGAAGCTTGTATGTTAGGGCTTCTTAGTTTTTCTTCCATCTTTCCACTATACCAAAAAAAAGTTTCACGTATATTGAATTTAATTATTTGGTTTAGTTTTTTATTGTAGACTTAATAATTGTAATAGGTTATGAAATGAATTCAAATCTAATTAAATTCAATTTATCATGTGATTTAATTTTAAATAAGTTATTAAAGTTATCACAATTTGATTTATTATTATGAAGAATCCATGACGGAGGTCCAAGATCTTACTTGACATTTAATAATTAATGCAGGTTGCTTATATTATTAAACAGGTTCAAGCCTTATTAATTTCAATTTTCTAAAGATAATTAACTCTTTAAAAACAAACAAATAAAAATATATTATTACAAAATCTAAAGCACGTAGGAAAAGCATAGTACTTATGCCTTGTTTTAGTGTGGATTATAAAGATAAAATTATAATTTTATCTTCTTAAAAGAAATTAGATGAATTGACTTCAGGTTTAAAAGTTTTTTCAGAAGGTTAATTTATCATTCTGTATTTGTTTGTTTGGCGGCAACATTTCTTTTTAAATTTCTTATAAAAGTTAAATTATTTTATTACCCTTAAAAGTTTTTTAAAAAAATGACCTTGAGTCTAGGGGCTTTATAAGGATTTTGTTTTACTATAAACAGTGTAATGACTTCATTGCCCTTACCATAAAAAAAATTTAACCTTGACTTCAGGGGCTTAGTGGTAATTTCAATTTTTTTTGTTATTATCATTTTGTCTTAGGGGTAGTTTTGTCTTTTTCAAAATAAAATAAGAAAAAAGTTGTTGACACGTTCATTGCACGCGACAACACGTCAACTGCTCTATTGCCTTCGGGTGGCGTGTGTTGTTGACTTCGGTGTTCACAACTATATTTTTGCTGTATCATTTAATATATCTCGGTGTTCTCTTTCTTTCTAGGTGGGGTGTGCATAGTGATTTGGCCCGGTTTAACATCAATTTGCTTTTCTTTCTCTCTTTTCTCCACCTCGATTTATGCACTACCCCTTGAGAAAAATCATATTAACCCTTCAATTTCTTTCCCCGGCAGATTTAATTTTTATTCTTTGAATTGCAATTTTTTATTTGAAACTTTTTTTTCAAATTGAAAATTATTGTCAATTTCATCCTTCTTTAATGTTTTTATTTTTTAGATTTGATCCTTATTTTTTTTATTATTATTATTTTTATTTGAGGTGATTTATAAAATTAAATTTTTTTTGTGATTTCATCTTTTATTAATTTTTTTCTATCAGGTCTCGTTCTCATTTTATTTATTTTTTTTTTTTTTGCTTTGACAAGTATCCTCGATCTTTAGTTAAGAATTGACCTTATTGATTAAGTTGTGAATAATTTTAAGTTCATTTTTAAAGACCTTGAGAATAATTAATAAGTATTTTTAATATTATTTTAATATATTTATAAATAAAAAATATTTTAAAAAACAATAACGTTTAGCATGCCTGGGAAATGCTTACTTGTGAATAATTTTAAGTTCATGTTGAAAAATCTTGAGCGCGTGAAGTCGATTGTTCTGTTGGCGACATTTATTCAAAAATTGCCAGGCAAGAGAAGTAGATTCTTGACTGTGATTTTAGTTTCTCATTTGTAATAGATAGGAGGACAGAAATGTTGGGACCTGAGAGAGCAACAGGCCCATCTACGAGCTGGCTCAGTATTCATTCCTCTCTTGTATTTTGATCCTCAGGCCCAGAAAAAAAAAGTCAGGCTCAGCGTCTCGTTACAAACTCACTGCTGAACATGAATGGAAGTGGAAATTACAGGAGCTTGTCATTCATCAATGATAAGTCAGTGTCGTTTGCATTAAATTAAATTATCATGAAAAGAAATGGTTGGAAGATGCTTCACCTGGATCCTACTTCATTTTCATCCTTTTTTCCCAGCTTGAAATGGCGACGTTTAGTTGTCACTTCTATCTCTTTGTTCCCCCCAATCAACTCTCCTTTTCGTTGAAAACTCTCTGCTGTAAGGTCGCCATGGTCCACGCGCCAGTCTAGTCCATGTATACCATGGCTTGTATATGTCGATAGATATTATCTGATATCTTATTACAGCAGTTAATTTTCACTCATAACCCTCGTGACAGTGATATATATATATATATATATATATATAAACACCAAGGTATATGACAATTGATACCTAGAAAGGTGATCCATACTAGTTCGAAAACACTAGAGGAATATTCAAGCCGACGGCTTTCCGGTCACTCTCCGTGGAGGAAAGCAAGCAACCTCTCTTGCACCTAAAACGATAGTATAAAGAGGTATTGCAAATTTCAAAATCCAGCAATGCAATGTGATTGGCAAGTCTATTCTTGTGGGTTGACAAAATCACAAACCAAAGTTTGAATTCATGTACCTCTGTATATATAAAGAAAATGAGGCTTTTTTTTGTGTTTTTGAAAAATTTTGAATTATTTTAGTTTTGAATTAATTTTTTTGATATTTTTAAATCGTTTTGATGTCCTAATATAAAAAATAATTATATATATATATATATTATTTTCATTCATTTTCAATTAAAAAAATTTTAAAAACAATCTTTACATTAACTTAGATATTTGTATTTCCTTTCCATTAACTTATTAGATTTAGAGTTTATTTGGGAGTGTGGTTGCAGTTGTTTTTCAAAGTATTTTTTACTCAAAAATATATTAAAATAATATTTTTTTATTTTTTTAAATTATTTTTTATATCAGTAAATTAAAATGATTTAAAAATATTAAAAAATATTAATTAAAAAAAATTTAAAATTTTCTAAAAAAGACTTTGAAAATATAAAAACACGCATGCATTGGCCCCAGAGAAGAAAAGTTGTGAGAAGATGCGACAAGCAATTAGAGAAGTGGACAATTAAGAAAAGGCTTACGAGTCCTTCTCATGCTATTAACACGTCCAAAATCATCATGAATCCTTCTCCACGAAGGCTCTCTTCCAACACCTTCTCTTTTCAAATTCAAACTTCAAAATTAGGTCAAAGCTTTTATTTTTTTTACTGAACTATGTTGCTATGTAAACATATGTTTATGTGTGAGCGCACCGAGATGCTTGTCTCCCACGTATACGCCATCAATTGAAAGGAGGAAAAGGAACATAAGTAGACAACCAAAAACAAAGACGTCATGAAAGTGGCCGGTAAGCTTCAAGCCTTTAACCAAATTGGGAGAAGAAAAATCATGAATGTCAATTCTGTTATGTTTGAATTAATAATTGGTATATCTTGTTTTTTCTTTTGCTTTGAATCTCGACCTATTTCAAAAATTTTATCCACATTCCAGCCAAAATGTTCCAATTCCGTTACAGCTAAATATTGTTTTGTTCTGTTTTTTTTTTAATATTCTTCAATTTTACGATACCAATATTATCTCTCAATCAGGTTGTTGGATCAGATTAAAATTTTATAAAGAATCTCGTAACTTATTTTATATCTCATGTTAAAATTTTAGGACAATCAGAGTTTAAAAAGATCTTGCAAGAATATTGATGATGAGATTTTCATGATTTTATTCAAATTCATAATTTTGTTGAAAAATATCATTTTATTGTATTCTGTTTTTAGATTGAGTTTTTTCCAACTTCATCATTCAACAATCGATTTATTGAAAATTGAGTTTCATAATTTGTTTTTATTTGCTTTCTTTAGCGCTATCATGGTCTTATGACTTGGATCACAGATTTAGAAGGTTAACTCAGACTGACTCGAGTCGCTCCAATATATTGTTGTCTTCGTATATATTTTTAAAAAAATTCTCTTTTTGATTTTTTTTAGTTGAACTATATTTTTATCAGTTGTACATATTATATTTGAACTTGTCAAGTTGATCGGGTCATATCAGCTCAATTTTTATTTTTTTACTTGTGTTTGAAATTTAAATGATATAATTTCAAGTTAATTTATTTTTGAATTGAATTAAAATTAAATTTATTAAATTAATATTTTAAATTATATATATATATATATTAATAAATAATACAACCTCCAAACGATATACAAAACACTCCAAAACCAAAAAATACTATTTTAAATAAATAAAACAAAACACCAATACAAACAAAATTTAATAAATATAATTTTGATCTTATCTAATCAACTTGATAATTCCGAATATAATAAGCACAAAATACAAAATCACAAGCCCTTCTCATATATCCATGGATGCATGCATGCACACTGAATCAAATCCTAGTCAACTGAGACTTTTACTTCTACAACCATTCCCCTGTGTATATAATTCCGTCTCTCATCTCAAACGCACGTCAATGCAATTAATTTTGTTTTCCAAGTATTCAATGTGGGCCCTTTTGAGAGAGTGTTTAAAAAGGTTTTTTCTTTAATTATTTAAAATTATATTTTTATAATTTTTTTGATATACTAATATTAAAAATAATTTTTTTAAAATAAAAAATATTATTTTTATATATTTCCAAATAAAAATACATAAAAAATAATCAACTGTTTTTATATTCTCAAATATTTTATTTGTGAATATACATGCGTGCCAATGTAAATATTTGTCTTGTAATATTAAATTAATAGTACCTAACCATGAATTAATTATATATTAGGAAAGATATTAACTGTCAGTAGTTGCTTTTAATTAGTTCATATGATGAATTTCTTTAATTGAACTATGAGGGATGATACTTATTTATATGTATTAGATTTAACCCTCTTTTTTTCTTTTTCTTTTTTTAGTAATGTGCCGCGTATATATACAGTGAAATTTGACTCCGTACCCATGGATAATACTGTGATTTAATTTTCTTTTTCTTTTTTTTTTGAGAAAAAAGGCGGTTTAAATAGCTAGATTAATTAGCGGTAGTTGCGCTGCCAATCCTTGACGGCACGTAACTAGGAGTGAAGTCAACCATGTGGCTCGAAACGACGACATTTTCTTTTCTCTCGTCAAAGTGCACGAGACCCCATGCACCTACCCTCTAAAACATTATTAATATGGCTCTTAAATTTGTAAGCACAATTGTGTATGTTCTCATGTACTTTTGCTTAAAATAACGTTGCTAAGTATACTCTCTCTTTAAAATCGGATCTTACACACCGATATCCCTAACGAATGTATTTACGACAATTGCTTTGTTGTGGTCCCCATGAAAATTTAATCTGAATACGAGCGATATTGACCCTACCCGCCCGACTTGAATGAATAAATATATTTTTAACTCAATAAATAATATGTAAAGAGTGAATATTATTAAACTCGGTTTTCAATCTAACCTGAAGTATATATTTATATTATATAAATATATTTGTATAATATTTAAATTTTTTTAATATAATATGATATACGTATATCTTAATATTAATATAAAATACATGTTTATGAATAATATTTATCATTTAAAATACATATACATACCTCAATATATAAATATATATATATATATATATTAATTATTGATTAATAAATAATAATAAATAATAAATACTCATTAAATACCCGAAACTCGATGGATATATAGCATTTGAATATCTAAATTTTTTACCCAATAAATAATAAGTAAGCTATGTATATCAAGATATCCGACTCGGATCATCATTATCATCCTTTTGAAATAAGGATTATTGATATGAAAATGTACTCACTTCTTAGGCTACACTTGAAAAAAGTAGCAAATGAAATAAAATGACAGATCCGCATGTAATATTTTTTGTTTTGTTTTTTCTTCAACGAGAAATTCCTTTCTACTAAAACTAATAAATATAAATTATGATGATTAATTCTAAGAAATATAGTTTAATTGAAGGATTCTTTTTACTATTAGAATTTAGAGTCAATAAATACCTTAATCACATGCAACGTCGTCGGTTGACTTGTATGCGATTCCCTTTTACTACTATATATATATTGATCTTTCATGAAAATGATATGGTAGATCGATTATATTAACATGATAGTCGCATGGTTTGGTTTGTCTATTTGTCCTATATATCTATCTAGCTAGGATGTGTCTGATTTTTATTTTTATTTGACCTGTCAAAATTATAATAATTACCCTAGCATGGTCGACGGGTGTCTTCTTTAGATAAAGCCAAAAGAAAACCCAAACAAGGAAGAAAATAATAAAATATGTACACCAGGTGGTGCCTTCCCACCCACTGTGCACGTAACGTATCAATTATAAAATTATACCTCGAGGAATCATTCAGCTTTTTCTCTTTTCTTTTCTTTTCTTTTCTTTTCTTGGCAAATTCAGACACTTGATCACCTTACTTCCAACTTTTACAGTTTGATAACGGATCGCCACTCGGATTTGAAAATAAAAATCAACGATATTAAAGCGCGGTTTGAAATTACGGGTATTTTATGAATATTATATATGGTGCATGGTGACCCTCAAATCTTAATTACACGTCGAATATTATATATGGTGGTGACCCTCAAATCTTAATTACCCTCAAATCAACGATATTAAAGCAAGAGGGTCTAGAAAGAAAGGGAAAAAAAAACATTTCTTGCGACGAATCTTCTGTCCATGGATATGCACGAGTCAATTCTATAATATTATGCCCGCTGTATTAAATTAACGAAAGAAAACTTAATTTTTTAATCGAGTCTTTGTATACGCCAAATGGAGTTTATAGCAGATAATTAATCTTGCATATCCAATCACAAGGTTAGGAAGTGCATGGAAGAAAGATAAATTTAATGGATGGTTCAAATCTAACTATCGAGAGAACATCTCAAAGTCAAGTTACACGAACACTTCAATTTCAAGATAATATTTATTAATTACGGAATAAAAAAGTAAAATCTGAATCCTTTCTTGAAAAAGATGAAAATATTTATGATGTCAGCAGTGTTGTTCTATTGATTATTTTGAAATAAACTTCCAAGCCTTCGTGCGTGGATTTCTATATCCTTTTCCCCCCCAAAGCATATCAAGTTGGTAGACCAATTAAAAAAGTTGTAGTTGAACCATTTAGTAGGTGGGTCACTGATAAAAATTTAGAATTGAGAAGTTTGCTTTTCTTGTAATCTTAAATTCGAGTCATGTGGTTGCTAATATAATAGCCACTAGAGGCTTATATGATTGTTAACTTCAGAGTCAGTAAGATTAGTTGAGGTACGTGCAAACTGATTCGAACACCCATGTTAATAAATAAAAAAAAGTCGTAGTTGATAATGATATATCTGTTAGTTCAATATTTACGTTAAGAGTTTCTATCTTTCCAAAAGGAATATGAATCGTTAACATGCCTTCAAGTTCTAAATTGTATCTTTATGACCTATTTCAGTGAATTCTCATCCATGGTAAATAGCAACGGTTCTCTCATTATATAATATTATGTATATCCTATCAACAACAACAACAATAAGATGTTAATTTCAAAAACTTCAAATTTTTTTATCCAGTTGAGAATAAAGGGTCATTTACGATAGGCAAATAGCAGCGGTTCTATCGTTATACAACAAGATTATGTATATCATATCTATAACAACAACAACAATAATAAAGCATTAATTTTAAAAACTTTAAATTTTTTTATTCGGTTGAGTGAGGGTAATTTAAGATAGGTTAATCTCTGAATGTATATTAAAAATATTATTAATGTTTTTCATACAATGTTTATGTACCTTCTTAGCTGAGCAACAAAGTATTCGTGGTGACTTGTTTGATATAGTTTTTTTTGTTATTTATTGACAAGGAGATTTAGTCAAATAATTGTAAAACGAGATAAGTGTTAATTAGGAAAGTAAATTGGCTTGTATATGCGTTTAAAAACATATTTTAAGGAAGAAGTGTTCTAGATATTGTTGTAGATATGTGATCATGCAAGCCTGAGAAAGAAATCGTGATTTTTCTAGAGATAGCAATCATAAAAACCTCGAGAAACACTGTTTTATTGAAAAAAAGTCGAGAGATGAAGATACAATTCATGGATATTATCTAATCTTAGATAGTTTCATCATAAAGATTATTCTTCATTTGTTCAGGTTGCATCTCATTCTAGAATTACCGGAGATGTCTTGAAAATAGTGAAGGATTCAGTCACCTCCCTCCAATATAGAGGCGCTGGTGGCACCCTTCATAATCAGAGGTATTAAACTCCCTGGCAGTCAAAGCTCCAAGAAAGTCTCCAAAACAAAGCCCTGATGAAGCCTGTCGTTATCATTTTTAATTACCATCCAGCCTTTTTTATAGTTTCGACACCTTGTGAAATGAAGAACCTCTGGAGTCTCCACCATGTTATCTCTCATGGCACCATCACGAGACGCGCATTAACAAGTCCAAATTTAAAATATAATATGAACACATTAAAGATCTTTTTGACAAAAAAAAAAAAAACGAGCTTAACTTTTAATTTAATTTCATTACGTTTTTTTTTAAATTTAGTTAATATTTTTAAAAATCTTATAATACTTCAAGCATATTATTGTAATTTATCTTTAAATTCTTTCCTGTTATATTTTATATGAATAAGCTGTATTCTTATTATATGTGTTTGTTATTGATAACCATAATTAATCCTTAAAATAAAATAAGAATAATAATATAAATAAAATATTTGCATACATACATACATATATATATATATATATATATCTGTTATTTTTTCTCTAGAAATATTAGCTTCTTGTGTTAATATTTAATTATTAGTTATAATTTTTTTAATTTATTGATTCATGTTTTTTTAATTTATTTTATTAAGTGTAAACATATTATTTTTATTTTTAATTAAAAATATATATTTATTATGCTGTTATATTTATTATGCTAATATATATATATATATATCTGTTTTTTTTTCTCTTGAAATATTAGCTTCTTGTTTTAATATTTAATTATTAGTTATAATTTTTTTAATTTATTGATTCATGTTTTTTTAATTTATTTTATTAAGTGTAAACATATTATTTTTATTTTTAATTAAAAATATATATTTATTATGCTGATGTGTTTCTTTGTATTATAAAATAACTTAAAATCTTATTTGCGGGTTATAAAAATAAACAGTAAAATATTATTGGAGTAGGTGTAGTAAATACTAATAAATACTAAATAAGATGACTTGAGATGTGTAAATGAAAAACTAAAAAAGTCCGACAGAGATGACATCATTTCAAAGGTCCAGTCACTAAAGTGGACCCCACATATCAGCATTTGTCTAAGGTCGTTGACCAACTGATTCACCATGGACCCCACTCCGGCACCACAAACACTACCCTCCAGTGTTATCAAAATCAAATCCCTCGCCTCAAAACTCTTTTCATTTTTTCTTTGTTTTTTGACAAGTTTTTTTTTTCCCGCTTAATTCCACTCCTATTTTGCTTTCTCTGTACTCGAAAATATATCCCACGAGCAAACGCACAAAACAGTAAACCGCGTAAAGCGCGTGGAATATTTTTTGTGTGAATTATTTATCATCCTTTTCCTTTTCTTTTTTTAATCTTCGGTCTCTCTCTTGTCAGCAAAATAAATCATTTTGTTTAATATTAACCAGGGCATTGCCCAAATGCCGCTTCAACAAAAAAAAAATTAAATATAAAAAAATAATATTTAAATTATCAAAAATTCATCAGTATTGTTATTAAATTTATTACAGTAGTTAAAACTTGTAAATGTTTTACTTAATTTACAAGTTTTAAATTAAATTATATAAAAATTATCTCGACATTACCTTATAAACTATGTAAATTCAAAGAAAAAAATAAACATATCAGAAAAAAAATAATTATTACCATAATAATAAAATAACTCTTAATTGATTAAAGTTGTCTGGATTGTAATTGATTAGCAGCATATGAAAACTATGAGCATATATATATAACTAACATCACGCACATGTATGATGTGCATATGAACCATAATTACCAGCATAATTGCATTATTAAGAACAACAGAGAATCTTTAAACATGATATGCGTATTAACCATAATTACCAGCATAATTGCGCTATTAAGAACAACAGAGAATCTTTAAACAGGATGGAAACGTACACCAGCCTTCCTTTATGTAGTCTTATCCAGCAACATTGACCCACATGATGATTTTGTGCTTCGAGTAATGGAGCGGCTACGTAGTCAACGTTCCCATTCTCCATGCTTTAACGCATCAAACTGCTTTTCTTTCATTACTGCCATTCATTCCATGCTAATTGCTACCTAGCATTATAAACCGAATGTTTTGTAGTCCACATGCCACCTGCGCGCGCGTGGTATCACATGCTCCTTGTCGTTTTGCTTCAAAAATTCTTGTCAGCCAACAAACCCTTTGACTTGCGCCCCGAGGGGAGGGGAGAGATTTCCCCGCCTTCACATGCAGAGTTCTTCTTTTTTATTTACTACTCCTATTCGAGGCTCTCTCTTCCTTTTCAATAATTATATATCTTGCTGGTTGCCTTTATTTATTTATTTTAAATAAAACTTTTTTTTTTTATCAAATGTAAAATTATAAAGCTGCTAAGTAATATTTTAAATAAAACTTACTTTAAAAGGTAACTGTTTTTTTTTTTTTAGGTTTGGAGATTAGAACAAAGAAGAATGAAGATGAATTCGTGTTTCATAATCATCGATCATGCCAGGAAAAATACAACTTTCAATCTCACCCTATTGCTTGATCCAATCCTAGCTTCCCAAATTTTGATATTGATAAGCCACGAAGATCTCTACTTGTGCCTATCAAGAATTCAAAGTTCATGTAGCTGTTCAGAATTTAATGGAGTTGAATTACTCTGTTGTGGGTGGTGTCCGACACACACAGGTAAGTAGAAGAAGGAGTCAAGTTTTGTTAGCTAGTGTTTTGCTATTTGAATAAGTACCTACAATTTAGTTGGAATGAAATATTGTTACCGAGGTCAATTTGCATTAATAAAAAACCAATGATCAAAATAATAATAAAAAAGATTTTATTGATTTTGACAAGGGTAAAATTGCACGAAATTAAAAGTTGAAAAGCAATTACAGATGTGAAATCAAAAGATTATGGTCTAAATTGAATTTTAATCAAATCCCAGATTAAAACCTAATTAACATAGGGTTATCTAAATACTTCATTTAAATAAAACAGTGTATTTTAACCAAAACAGTTTATTTTGGTTCATAACAATGTCGTTTTATTTAGTCTTTGACAAAACAATAGCCCCGAGAAGAACTTAGTTTTGTCACCACCTTACGAGGCCTATTTCTCCCTCATCTCTTACCCAAACAAAACAAGAAACATACACTCTTACAACCTGCATTTTGCATTTTTACCCAGACAAAACAAAGGCTCTTTCACAGCCCTGAAGGTGCTGCTATAAAAAGCCAAAACCCACACCTCAACCAGTCATGTCTGCCAGTGTACTCCCTTTGTCATCTTTGAAACACTACAAAGGCTGATTCTTAATCTCGATGGATGGCTTGGATTCATTGATTGAAATCAAAGGGTAAGGATAGCCCTGCTCATGACCTCTGACTGATCCCCATTGCCCTTTAAAATCCTATGACAAAAGCCATAAAGGGGGGAAAATCTGGAAAACTATATACTCTCATATTGCCAAACTTAAAAACTCAATAAGTTTTGATGTCGAGTTAATGCTCAATTTAATAAAATAAAATTTGATTTTATTAATTTAAACCAATAAAAACTTTCAGGAATTACTTTTAAATGGAAAAAACACTTTGTTTTTAATAGATTTATTATCATTCATTGAAACATATAATTATCAATTTATTTTATTTAATACACGTATAAACTTTTTAGTTTATAGTAAAATTTTTCCTAACGCCAATACTTTGTTTTTTGTATTGAGAAAAAAAAAAACTCAATCTCATAGTATAACACGAGGAATCAAACTATCAATCGTTATGTATCAGTTATTTGACCCACTCTATGTTGCGGGTTGAATGATTGTTTTGGCAAAAAAAAGAAAAAACAAATATACAAGCTTTCATATGTGTGTTTTTTTCTTAAAAACTCTAATTATAAATCAAAAAACCGATGCATGCATTTAGTTAAATACATCAAGAACCATCTATGCTAATAAATGCAAAAAAACAAAATGTTAACACGTCAATTCTACTCATTTTGCTGCAGATTGAATAATTTTTTTCTAATACAAAACAATTAATGTGTAGGTGTTAATAACACTTTTTTGATATCAAGTAAAAAATATAATTGTGAATCAAAATGTTAATGCTTATATATAATAAAATATAGTAAAAATCATATGTGTGTAATAAAAATATGTAAGATCTCAAGATAATTTTTAACGTAGTAGAAAATGAAACGATGTTGTAATTACTATAATGAAATATCATTTTTTTAGTCTTTGTATAATAATTTTTCAAAAAAAAATATAAATAAAAAAATAAAGATAAGAACAAAAAGAATGATATAAATAGGCCAGTGTAAAATAAAAAATATTCAAAGTGTAAAAAAATAATATTTTTTTCCAAAAAAATGTAAAAAAAAAATTGAAAACATACAAGAAAAAAATAAAGATAAGAAAAAAAACTGGTGATAAATAGACAAAGAGTAAAATGATTAAAATATCAAGTACAAGGAGAAAAAAATATATAAAAACAACTTGTTTTTTTAAAATAAAAAATCATAATTTTGCCATCATTATAGTAAAATATTGGTAAAATTTACAATTATACTATTTCTATACGAAAATATTAAAAGTATATTTTTAAGGGTAAAATTGTCATGCAAAACAAAAACTCGCCCATTTGGGCCCGGGCTTTTCTCAAAAAACCAAGAACAACTACTCGCTCGCGCCAAGCCGCCAACTGCGGGAGAAGACAAGAACACCCTCACTCCAAAAGAGACAAGCCCGCTCCATCCAAATCCGACCCAGCTGACTCATTTTCGTTGACCGAACCACTTTCCTTACCGTATAAAACCTAAATCTTCATTCATCACTCCGTCAAAAACTAACCAGTCTGGCACTTTGCCACGTGGCGTGCCCAAACTAAGACCCCGCATACGATCCTCTGGCCGCTTACCTGGAGCCCACGCCCCACACCTAGCTAAAAATGGCCAGGTGTAACCGTCAACCAAAAAAAAAAAAACAACTGTACCCAACAGATCACCCAAACAAAAAAACAAAATTCAAATTCACTCCCTCAAAAACCCCTCTCACCCTTCGTGTGCATATGTGTGTGTGTGTGTGTGTGTGTCCAAAGAAAAGAAAAAGGAAATCAAATAAACAAGTCTCCTCTCTGTCTACCCTTTAGTTACTTTCTCTCTCTTTGAAACTTGAAAAAAAAGAGAGAGAAAAAAACAAATTCATTTTCTTTCATTTTCTGAGCTCCCAAACAGAAAGTGGAAGAGAGGGGGAGGAGACTATCAAATGTGATGGGAGGTGGACTCTCCACAATCTTCCCTTGCTTCAAACCGCCAAACAACAATCAACAGGACTTGATTTTCACTGCTTCTGAGCCGTTAGATGAAACCCTAGGTCACTCCTTCTGTTACGTCCGATCTTCCAACCGTTTTCTCTCCCCTACTCACTCCGATCGCTTTCTCTCTCCTTCTCACTCTCTCCGTTTCTCCCCGACCCGGCCGGTACCCGAAACCGGTTTCAAGACCATTTCCGGCGCTTCTGTTTCTGCCAATACTTCCACTCCTAGAACTGTCCTCCAACTTGACAATATCTACGACGATGCCGCTGATGTTATTAACTCTTCTAATAATAGTGGCGGTTTTGTTACTTCTTCTAGTGGAGGTGTAAGGGTTAATAACACTGGCAGTATTGTGAATAATGTGACTGGTTTTGAGAGCACGGCGTCGTTTAGTGCGTTGCCGTTACAGCCAGTGCCACGTGGAGGGGAGGGTTTTTTTATGTCGGGTCCGATCGAGAGAGGCGCCCTGTCCGGTCCGCTTGACCCGAATACTGCTGGAGCAACCGATGGGAGTGGCGGGCGGGTGCATTTTTCTGCTCCTCTTGGTGGCATTTATGCAAAAAACAAAAAGAGGAGGGGGAAGGGTATTTCGAGGATTAAAAAGGCGATTTATCGGAATATATCTGAGAAGAATCGGCCGTGGGTTGTTCCGGTGTTGAATTTTGTGAACCGGAGGGAAAACTCGGGGATTGAAGAGGAGAGGGAGGGGAGAGAAGAAGGTGACAGCGTGCAGTGGGCATTAGGGAAGGCAGGAGAGGATAGGGTGCATGTGGTTGTATCCGAGGAACACGGGTGGTTGTTTGTTGGGGTTTATGATGGGTTTAATGGACCTGATGCGCCGGAATTCTTGATGGGGAATCTTTATAGAGCTGTTTTTAATGAACTTCAAGGTTTGTTTTGGGAGGTTGCTGGAGAGGAGCCTCAAGAGACTATTCACGCCGAGGGAATTGAAAGTAAAACTGACCCATTAATGGAAAAGAGTGGTGCAAGTGACGTGAAGGGTTCAATTGTGATAAGTGAATGCAATTTGGTGTCAAAAACAGATCCTTTAGAGGAAGTATGTGTTAAAAAGGATGGCGATAGTTTAATTTGTGGAATGGCATCTAATGTGGTCAATCAGGATAGAGTGAAGAGGGTTACGTTTCAACCAGAGGAGACGGAGGGGACAGCCAGTACCCGGAGTAGGAGGTTATGGGAGTTTCTAGCGGAGGATGATATTGAAGATGGGCTTGATCTTTCGGGGTCAGATAGGTTTGCTTTTTCTGTAGATGATGCAATTAGTGTTGGTAATGCCGGGTCACCTGTTAGCAGAAGGTGGTTATTGTTGTCAAAATTGAAACAAGGGTTGTCGAAACATAAGGAGAGGAAGTTGTTTCCATGGAAATTTGGATTGGAGGGGAAGGGGAAGGTGGAGGTGGAGGTGGAGGTGGAGGTGGAGAGTAGTAAAGTAGAGGAAAGGGTTTTGAAGAGGAAGTGGAAGGCAGGACCGGTTGACCATGAGCTGGTTTTGGGGGCATTGTCGAGGGCATTAGAAGCGACTGAATTAGCGTACTTGGATATGACAGATAAGGTGTTGGATACCAATCCAGAGTTGGCATTGATGGGTTCATGTTTGTTGGCTGTGTTGATGAGGGATGAAGATGTGTATGTGATGAATGTGGGTGATAGCAGGGCAATTGTTGCACAGTATGAGCCACAAGAAGTTGGTTCCAGTGTGAATGAAAATGAACTGAGCACAGAGGCAATAGTTGAAACGAGATTGACTGCATTGCAGCTATCTACTGATCACAGCACAAACATTGAAGAAGTAAGTTTTCGATTCTGGTAAATTGAATTTACTTTTTTGTTAGAAATAGTTGAATGCTTTTGTTGATCACTTTACATTGGTAAGAATTCCATGGTGGGCGGGGTTTGTCTGTTCATTAGTCTATAAGTTTATTTTTTCATTAAACAATGGCTGGTGCTTAGAATCAGTATGAGATATTGTCTTGACTATTCATATATGTACTGGGACTTTCACTTGCTTTTCGTCACCATAAACTTCAAGAAGTTAAGTGCAGAGGTGTATAGGTAATTTGCTTTAGACGCTCAAGCTGATCAATAAGTTACATGCTTGTATGGCAATAGTTGATGCCTTCAACATCATATGAAAGTTTGAGAGCCTTGCTATTTAGCATAGAGAATTAAGTATTTGAACTTCCTTGCTACGACTTTGCTGGTGCTTGAACCAAACGATTATTTTTTCTGTCTTGGTATGGAAGGATTAAAGTATGTTTTTGGTATTTTTGATATTTTTTTCTGGTAGCATGAAGATTTGCCACTTATATATTCTTTCTGTGATGAGCGATGAATATTCATATTTCTGCTACCACCAAGGAGAAAAAAAGAAGAAGAAGAAAAACAGATCTTTCATCATGCATGTGCGTGCTTACTTTGTGCATTTTGTCTTTCATTTGCAGTGCAATTATAACTTTTTTGATCTTCATTGTTTTGTGGGCCTTGTTGTTGGTAGATGAAGCGGCTGATAATTTTTCATCTTTGCTCAACCTATGCAGGAAGTCATTAGAATCAAGAACGAGCACCCAGATGATAACCAGTGCATTGTGAATGACAGGGTGAAAGGTCGTCTGATGGTTACCAGAGCGTTTGGGGCAGGATTTCTGAAAAGGGTACTTGAAATAAACTTTTAATGTAGATATTTTTATCTTGGTTGAGGATCTTGTGTTATCGATACTTATTGACTCACAACAATTTATGTCGGCACAGCCCAAGTTGAATGACGCCTTGCTGGAAATGTTCCGAAATGAGTATATCGGTACTGCACCGTATATATCCTGTTCACCTTCTCTTCGTCACCATCAACTGTGTCCAAGAGATCAATTTTTAGTTCTCTCATCTGATGGATTATATCAGTATCTGACCAATCAGGAAGTGGTTTCTCATATTGAGAGTTTCATGGAGAAGTTTCCAGATGGAGACCCTGCACAGCATCTGATAGAGGAGCTTCTTTTTCGTGCAGCAAGGAAAGCTGGTAAACCTGGTTATCTTTTTGGTTTATATCAATTGCTTGATATTCACATCCGCTTTTGCTTGTCTATAAAGGGGAAAAACATCTATTTCCCAGAAAGCCAGGTAGCAAAATGTGGGGTACCTGCTGTCCCATACACAATTAAAAACTTCCCCATAATAATAAAGTGGAAGGTGATATTGCATGGTTATTCCTGCTGTCCCACTTGTGTGATTCTGCAATTTGTGATGCAGATATTAGATCGACTTCCCTTTTGTCTAGGGACCAACCTTCATTCTTCTTGGTTTCCTGTTCTGCCCCGGGAAACCTTATTTTTCTGCCCTAAGGTCACTTTCTGCCATATAAAATTGTTGCATCACAGCAATATTTGACCATCATTGGTTTCTTATTTGCTGTTAGAAGTCTAGCTGACTTCTGTTGTTAGATAGATATTTAATTTGCAAATGATATGCTGCAACCTGGGTCTTCAAGGGGGAGTGTGGTTGTCCATCCAAGTTTGTTATTAGATGCATGCTATTTCTGGGGATTTATTTTGAACAATGTTTATTCATGTCGCACAAGTAAGACTGGTGCATTCTATTCTTCATGTTTACCTTAGTTTAAGCTTTCCAGATGTTTGAGCAGTGCTGATTTTCATCCTCCATGGATTGTCTGCAGGGATGGATTTCCATGAATTACTGGACATCCCACAAGGAGATCGCAGAAAGTACCATGATGATGTTACTGTTATGGTGATATCGCTTGAAGGAAGAATCTGGAAATCATCAGGAAAGTACCTTTAAAAGTCTTCGTACTTTGGGCGATGTCTCAACTGCTGATGACCTTTCTACACTATTTGGGATGGAGTTTCAGTTCTCCAGTCTAGTTTTCTGTGAGCAGTTTAGAGAGTTTCAATTCTGACCCATTTTTGATGGCTCATAGAACCTTACTTGGGGTGGTATACAGTATAACAGGGGTAAAGTCCCAAATGATTTGGGCAAATACTAATGCTAGGTGTCTGTCAATAGCTCGGTAGATGTCCTGAGGATAAAAAGCAATCAGGCAAAACAATGGATGGGGGTTAGCAAATGCTCTAGGAATTAAAAGAAAAAGAAAAATCCTTTTTCCTTTTTTGTTTAGGCACAGATGTTTGCATAGGTGGAGGCTCACTCCATTCATAGTTGCCTTTATTTTTCTTTCTTTTCATTTTTTCATTTCTTTTTTTTTTAAGAGCAAAAAGAAGGGGGGGAACGTTTGTAATATGGAGAGGGGTATACTGAACTAGAGAACGTCCTGGTTAAAGGTGAGCTCTGTAATTTTGAAGGTGGATCTTCCACCACTGCGGTTTAAAAAGAAATGGGAGTTTTCTTCTCGTACCCTTGTGTGGAATTTTATGATCTTCTGCCTTTACAAAGAAATGGGTGTACATTGCCATACTTATCAGCACAACTACCCCTAAAAACTGCAATTACAGTATTAAATAGCCATGGATGTAGTAGGAAGGTAGTTGTATTTCTGCGGATATGCATTAGGGTGCTAGAGTTGGCTCAATAAAAATTCTGATCTGAATCATTTAGCGTTCAAAGAATGTTTGGTTAGATTATTATTAACCATATTTCTTATCTTGATTAGGGTTAATTGATTCGAGATATATCGGGTGTCTTTTTCCATGTCTTTTTAGTTAATTTATCCTTGTACATTTATATTTTCTCCCATATGAAAAAGGCCTTCATCACTTCCTCTGGATGGCTTTATGTCTCCCGAAATCATTAGATGAAGGAAATCTGTAGTTGTGTTGGTTACAAATTAACTATAATAATGCCTAAAAGTAAAATTTTTTTGGGAATTTATTCCATCACTTTTTAAATTAACTAATTATTCTATAATTGTGTTGGTTACAAATAGTGTAGTGCAGCTGCGAATTCAATAAGTATCATTACCTTAAAGAAATAAAAATATATTATTCAATTCTAACATTATAAACCAAACCGAAAAAAAAAAAAGAATTAACCAATTAGAAAACAAAAAAAAACTGGTTTGGTTTTAGTTTTAAAAATCTAAAATTGATTAAACCAAATTAGACCGGTTTAGTTTCAAGTTTCAACTCCACTTCAAATCTAGGTATAAAAGATTTATTTTTTTATTGAAACCTCTTCTTCTATTTTTATTTCCTCCCCAGTCAACTCTCCCCTCCCTTCTTTTCTGCTCACATTTCCCCTACATGCCCCCTTCCCTCCACCCTCCCCTCTCCTCCCT
>Ga0325414_1001595_pt1 | contig 22130 bp, 14 predicted proteins | sample PopdelMetagenome_8_FD_206183 | JGI IMG/M metagenome (GOLD analysis project Ga0325414, IMG submission 206183) | Populus deltoides microbial communities from Bellville, Georgia, United States - Leaf-PdKOR-R3 | ecosystem: Host-associated > Plants > Phyllosphere > Phylloplane/Leaf | place: USA... | reverse complement strand
TAATAAACCCAAACTTGATAAATTGATCTTAACACATTAAAAGCCTAAAATAACTAAAATAATAAAATAAAACCTAACCTAAATAAACCCTTAAATACCGTAGACCCTAAAATAAACTAAAAGATAAATAAATAATAGCCCAACTAATTAAAAGAAGACCAAATTTGAATTTCGTAATCTATTGGTAGTTACAAAGACCAACTTTAAACAAATGGTTCTCCCTTGTCTTGGCAAATTAGAAGTTTTACCATATATTATTGGAAAACTATGGATGTCTAATTTCAAATGCAACTAGAATCATATCAAAATATAGTATGTATCTCTAGTTGTGGCTAAAACAGTAGCTAAAGGTCAAAACTAACAGATTTGAATTTTCTTCAATTTTTTTGTAATGTCTGGATGCTCCTCTACAAGCCTTTCTTGAACATGAATTAAATTAATCAAGACTTGTTCTTTATTCTTTGATATCGTCTTTAAGTCCATCTTAACGCATGTATCTTGAAATATTTCATTAATTGCCTCCTTAAACCTCTTTACTCTAAATCTTATGACTAGATCTAATTGAACTTTTAATGGATCTCTTGGTATTAAAGTTAAGATTGCACCACCTAGCTAAATTATCCATTTTATAAGTTGTTAGTACGATATCTACATGAAAACCTTGTCTTATAAGTTAATAATATGAGAGCCTACATGAACAATATTTCCTAACAGGTTGATAATAGAATTGTATCCCTATGTCTATGATGCAAACACATGGGTTTGAGATAAATAAATACCTAAGGATTACTAGGTATAGAAGAAAACTAAATAAATACACAAATCTGCACACAGTAACGACCACATCACATCTTTAACTACTTTTTTTGGTTGTCTTATTCCATATATTATTTTTCTCTTACTCTTTGCTAGCTTAAGCACTAGATGGTCTTTTATTATGCATTAAGAGAACTTGGATTATTAGCCTAAGCCAAACTAAGAAAATTTCAAGCATATATATATATAGTTGTGGAAACGCTTAAATTTAGTTAAATTTTTTTTTTCTGGTTTCCTCAATCCTAAATGAAAGATAATCTCTTTGCAGAATTCACTATTCTCATTAATTAGCTTTCATATATAAATATCAAATTAAATTAATATACTAAACTATAAATGTTTGTACTGGCTCGCTTTAATATTTGGGAAGCAGTTCGAGAGTAAAAAAAAGAAGTAAATATTTATTAACTTGATGAAGGAAAACATAAACCTTGGAAAGTTAGATGACTTTTCCTTGATCATTAGGATAACAACTCCTTTAGCATACATGGCTACTAAGAGGGCAGGAGAGAATTTTCCCCACTTAAGTTTTATCAAGTCCATCCCACATGTCATCTTCATGCCATCTACAATGATAGTTGCACTTGCACTTGTCTCCGCCATGCTCACAAATAAGATGTTACAAGGAAGTGTAAGAACATCATGATGATCACGACACCATGATTCTAAATATAAATACTTTATTCATTCCAATAGAATGTAACTAAAAAAATAATTCAATTGAGGTGATGTTAATTTTACCATTCTGGTGAATTATATTGTTGGATTTAACTTGAAAAGTTCCGAAGTTAAAAGAATGCCTTGAAATTGATAGGATTTTTTATTTTTTATTTCAGGGGTTTATTTTCAAGGATTTTATATTTTATATTTTTATGTGTAAAAAATTCTATAGCTAGTCGGACGAATTATTTATCAATTGTCAATGAAACCTTTTGATGGAGAGTGAAGCATAAACAAGAAGATAAAAGGACAGAAATAGATAGCATTTTTTTTATTTTTGAAAATAAAGTCTCATAACTTTTGTTTTTCTTGAAGGTTTACAAGTTTGATCTAAAATGGACCTTGAAAAGAAGAAAAATCAACAAAGAGGAAACTATCAGAAAAAGAAAAAACATAAAATCTAGGAAAAATAATCCTTCTGGCCAGCTTGCCAAACTCAAGGATCAAAGGCGTGTACTAGCCTTGCCAGAAGCCACCAGTCTCTCATCCTTGGCCAGTTAGAAATGAAGAGATAGAAGGAAGAAGAGTAAGGGTAAAAGGCAGATTTGAGGGAAACAGAGGCAAAAAAAGAGGAAAAGATAGAGAAGAGAAGAGATAAAGACAGTAACCAAAAGAGAAGAGGCAGCAAAAGGGAGTTTGGATAAAGAAGGAACAAAGGCCCACAGTAAAGGTGTCCAGCCTAGACCTTCAATCCTTCTTCTGAAGTTGGAAGCGTTCGTGATACACCTCAATATGATTCGCGAGTTTGCTTCTCTGTTTAAGTCTTGTGATTTGGCATGGTTAAGTCAAACATCATTCTGCTTTTCAGGTTTACTTTAGAGGAATATTGGAACAAGCTTTTGTCTTTGGGATCTGAGCATGTATGTCCATGACTGTGTTTGTTCTTGTCAGCGAGAGAAATTGAATCTCTTGATTTGGTGTCTTTTAAACTCATATAGTTTGCTCACAAGTTAATCTCATTTACCATGAATAAAACTGAAAAAGAATAGCTTACAACTGTCGATTTCTTAAGATTGCAATCCCTCAGATATTTCGTGTTTGGTATAAGATCTGCCCCTGGTTTGTTTCATGCATTAACTTCTTATTTTTTTTGGTCAAGTCATGATTTCTTGATAAAAGCAACTGTCTTTCTGGAGAGATTGCTACATGATTCGGCCACCCTTTTTACGGCTACAGAACTTTTGTTAGGGTACTAGCAGCTTCAAAATAGACGTGCCTTTAGAAATGTTATCTTGTAGGAAGAAGAAACACACTGGTTGCAACATCAAGCTCCGATTAGAATAATCTTCAAGCAATAAAGCGGGTCACGTTAATTTCGGTTCTTAGGGATGGCCTATTCAGAGTAGGGCATGTACCCGTGACTTTTGTTTCCATGAGGGGAAATACTTAGAAAACTTATATAGCACCCTTTTATTGATGCCTCACAATAATTTTTTAGGGTTAGCTAAGCATATGCCTTTTTTTAGAGCAAGATGGTGTCGTTCGGTCAGTTTAAGGTCACAGCTTGCAGTATATGCGTGCACTCCTTGTGAAGTTATCATGTGCTGGCCCTTTTATGTGAAATTATGTTTGTTTCTCTTTTAGGAAAGCCTATGTTACATAACAAAAACAAAACAGGTTGTCTTGCTCTTAGACATGTAACATCACCAAATCTCGATATTTTATCATATCACTCTTACATTTAACTTTAAGTAGACCCCATATTTTATTTTGTGTCTTTCTATATGTATACTTTCAAGCATACCCTAAAGAATTCCATGTTAATAATGTAAAACGAATCTTTTGATATTTGCATGATATATTTGATTTAGAGTTGTGGTATCCAAAAAGAAGTGAGTTAAGTTTAATTAACTATTTAGATGTTGATCTTATCAGATATTAATAAAAAAATAATACTAGTGGAACATGTTATTTTTTAGGATTCTCTCTAATATTTTAGGCTAACAAGAAGTAAAACTCAGTAGCTTTATTTACAACTGAAACATAATATATAGCAGCCGATAGACAAGCTTTAAAAGACTTTGAACTTAATTTTGATCATATATACCTATTAAGTGTGATAGTACAATAAGTGTATCTAAGAATCCAATTCAGCACTCTCGTATAAAACATATAGAAGTGAGATGCGACTTTCTAAAGGATCATATTATGAAAGGTGATATTGTACTTGAGCTTGTAAGCACGAAGCACCAATAAGCTCATTTTCTCACAAAGTCTTTAAGTAAGGATCACTTTTGCAAAAAAACATTTAAGCTTTATTCATGTAATAGATGTATGAGGTGTCTTTTTATGTGTATACATCAAAGAAAATAAGTTTGATGAATTTAAATGATGATATATATACCATTTATGCATGAATTATGTGAATAATCTATCAGTTGCAGAATTCCTAGTATATATCGAGGTCCGAGACAAATTGATCGACCAAATCATTATAGTTAATTTAATCAACCAACCAATTAAGCCAGAAAAATAGAGGATAGCTATTATCAATTTTTCAAGATTTTAAGTTTTGAGTTGGGTTCAATTTTTTAGTCTGCAAGTTGGACAGAAATGTATATTTTAACTCATAAAACACTTGTAAAAGAGATAATTTAGAAAATCTTGATTTTTATGTGAATCAGTTGATCGATTCATATAATTGGATAAACCAGCCAACTGATTGATCTAGAACATTAGTAGTGAGGCTATTGCCCAAATTTTCACCCTTTAATTTCTTTGCCTTTTGGTTATAAATTTTACATGAAAAGGACCTATTTTAAGTGCAAAGAGAGGATCACAAAAATAATTTGGGAAATTTCAAGCTTGAGTTTAGATTGGTCGACCGATTGAACTTAAACCATAGTAACCGGTCAACTAATTGCTCAATAATATATATATATATATATATATATATATATATATATATATATATATTTGTCGGTTTTTAGTAGAAGAACAAGAATTCCTACATATTAGAGCCTTAACCCCAACTATGACTTTTCTCCCAATTCACTCAAAATACACCAAATTTAGCCCAATTGAAGTCAATTTCTTAGAGAATAAAGAGTAATGGCACCAAAGAAATTTTCTAAATGTGGAACTAAGAAGCAAACAGGTCAATGATCCAATGCATCTCCTATAAAGCTGACAACATTCAAAGGTTTTTAAGCTTCTTCTCAAATTGATCTATTGTTGTACAAAGAGGCTTAATACTTGATTTATGTGCATTTGGAATAGAAACAATCTTTTTTTTTTTTTTTTTTATCAAATGTAAAAAATGTATAGATCAAAAAAGAGCAAGACAAGCTTGCAGTACAAGCTGGAAACCAGCAGAACATTACATGTACCAGCAGAGGGAACAGGTTCCCTTGAACGAAGCATAGTAAACATAAAAGGCGAGTGTAGGGGAACAGACTCCCCAGAACAAGCCAGTCCTAGAAAGGGAAAGAATCCCATATACAATAGCATGAACAACCCCCATTTAGGGTAAACAAGCACAACTAACAGCCAGCCAAACAACATCAAGGCAGCCTATACCATTATCTACAATCCGATAGCATTAAGCAACTAAAGCCCCTCAATCGGGCACTCCTCCAGGATCAGATAAGCGGCCTCCCCTTAGGAGCAAACAGCTACAACAGGCGCCCACTCAGGGGATCAAAAGAACAGAGTTACAGAGCATATCAAATATGGCTCCAAGACAGCAACAAGACAACAAATCCAACGGCCAATGTCTAAGTATTGCAGAAGGAAAACAAAATGCCAGGCTGAAATAATGCCATCACAAGCCAAGAAGGCGCCACAAGAAAGAACCTGCCAAACAAAGCAACCATGAAAAAGAAAACCCATCAACTGAAAAGAGCATAAGGCAGTATAGAAGCCACCACAGAGTTGCAAGGCCAGAGGAAACTATATAGGCGTTGTAAGGGCCGACTCATTAGAGCTACTATTAGAGGGCAGATTGCCAGAGTTCGGTTGACCCATATATTGCTGTGAAACCATGGGAGTGGAGTAGCAGTTGAAAAACTGCCAAGAGGGTGGAATACTAGAGGGCCCCTGACATGGAGGTGGACCAAATATAGAGGTTGAAGCTATGGTATTGGCCAGGAAAACCTTGGACCGCTTACACCCTGGGAAGGATTGCCTCCAGGAAGTAGGAGTTTCAGTCACCTTGGGCAGGGGTCCTGCCAAAGGAACAACTATGGGGCAGGAGCCAGACAGATGTTAAGGTTTAGCAGTTGGCTTGGCAGTAGAGGGAGAAGTAGTCGTGTGGCCTTCCGAAGAGCTGAGCTTGCGTTTAGAGGAGCTTTTCTTGCAAGAGGAAGTGAAATGCCCCATGGAAGCACAGTTCTTACAGAAACGGGGAAGCGATTCATAAATAACTTGTTGACCCAAGGTTGAACCATTAGGAAGCTGAACAGAAATCAGATCAGGCAAAGTGCCAAGCAAGTCAACCTCAATGAGAACCCGAGCATAAGAAAGTTTACAATCTTTGAACATATGGGTCGAAGTCTTTGTATTAATTTAAATAACTAATATATCCAAAATTGATTAGGATGTTCTTTGCAAACATTAGAATTAATGTGGAGCCTATGATTGTCAATAGTTTGCAAAACAAACATATTGAATTTGATTGTAACACTTTAGCTAAGATATTGGGTATATCTAATGAAGGACCTAGAATGTTTGAAGTTAAAGTAATACCTACTATAGAGCGATTTACATACAGGTAGATATGATTTTGCTCTTAAAGCAAAAATTAAGAGACAAGACTTGCACTGAAGACCAAAACATTTGCATAGAATTCTACCACACAATATTCTGCCCAAGGAAGGATATTTTGATTAAGTAATATTTATGAATTTGTGCTTAATTGACTGATTAATTAGAAGTCATCAAATTAATCTACCTTATATCATGGTGAGGAATTTGATCATGGAACATGATCAAAAGCAAAAACCCCTTCCACATGATCAAGGCACCATATTCTTCTTTGATGGAGATAAACAATAAAACCCTCACCAACATGAAATTTTTGTTGAATGATTATGGTGTATGGGTTTCTAGAGACCAAATTGGGGTTCATGTTGAGGAAGAACAACAACATGGTGGTAGTGATAATGAGTTTGAAATAATGTTTGAGACACCACCAATGATTTCCTCTTTTAAAAAGGTTGGTACGAGTACTTGGAAGTCGAGGGTAAAAGAATGACTATAGAATATTGAAACTGAGGTGCATCATATAGGAAAGGATGTGTGTTATATACACTACACACAAACGGACATAAAGGATATGATGACTAATCTACTCTCTTGTTATCCATCACTTTAGATCTTGTACTAGCTATATATTTGATTTTTATATTTTTAATTTTTTTTCTTTTAAATGTGTAATGAATATTAGAACTTTTGAATATTATATAATATTTTCACATTTTTTATATTATGTCTCTCACGACACACAAACGAACATAAAGGATATGATAACTAATCTACTCTCTCATTATCCATCACTTTAGATCTATGGGTTTTCTTTAAAATGTTGTTATCTCTAATAGGGTGTTTTGATTGATTTGGTAATTAAATAGTGATGGCATTGAGAGTTACTAGTTATTAGACTAACTAATTAAGTAGTAATTTACAGGAGGTTAATTTCTTTTTCTTACCCTGGATTTGCAAGAGGTTGAAGGAAGTACTGTCATTATTTGTTGTTATTCTATTAATTGTTTTTGTTTTGCGTTCAATAATAGTTTAAGATTGGTTGATTTTAATTTTGAAGCAAGTATTATTGCATTTCATCTTTTTTTCATGCTGTGTGAATTATGAGAAAGTGAAACTTTATGAGTTTTTTTATAAGATGATATTTTTATCAAGTTGATTCCAAATAGAAAATGATAAATAATTTATTGGACTATATTAGTTTTTGGTTCATTTTCTCATAAAGCTTTTTGGAATTCGCATTGAGCTTTTAAAAATGGAACTTGACTCTATTCTTTTCATTAGCTAATTTGATGGTTTCTTTTCTTTTCCTCTCACTCTCTATTATGTTTGACTGCCCATAAACAATTAAGTTCTTATGCAAAAATTACATACACGAAATCAAAACCTTAATTTACCATTTATTTCAATTCGTTCATATATTGTGTCCTTGAAAACAATCCAGAAATAAAAAACAATTGTTGATATAAATTATATGATGGGTTTTGTCGAGAATGAAGGTTTATCTCTTATTAATGTTAGATTCATTTTGTGCTTGTAATTTTTTAGATTTTTTAGCATGTAACCTATTATTAATATTTAATACTTATTGTTAATTATCAGTTGATTCATATTGTTGTTAATTTTTTTTTATTTCATATGGATAATCAGGAAGATCTTACATCAAAGGAATCAAATACTTCTAGTCCTCTAGTACAAATAGTAATATTGAGGTAACAATCATTCTCCTTCTAGATCTAATAAAAGAAAAACATCCTAAATTTAAGATCACTTTAAAAACCTTGAGATGATCCTAAAGCTACTAGGGTTGTATGTATGTATTGTTGGAATAACTATGCTTGTCATATTTTATTTAATAGGATCAGTAATGATACGAACCAAGTTAGGTTCAAATTTGGCTTAAAATGTATGCTAACCAGTTTTGTAAGATCGAGCATATCTCTCAAACCGTTCATCAAAACAATCTTAAATTTTACAGGAATATACTAGACACATGGAAATATATTTTGGTAAATGTTTAGATCAAATGGAGTTCGGGAACATGTTATTTAAGAGTGTTGAAGTTACTAGACAAATCTTGTCAAATATATCAAACTAGACCTTTGTGTACTATTTAGGATATATCTGGAGTTACAGGTGTAATTTTTTTATGATTCAAGTTTTTCTGGAAACTAAACATCTCAAGAATTTCAAACATATATGGTAGCCAAGTAATTCATCCAGTCAAAAGAGAACAATGTATTTGAAGTCAAGACTGAAAACATGTCAAGAATATGCAAAAATTAAAGATTCGGGCTACATTGAAGAATTTTAGCATGAAGGCTTTGTTTTTTATTATCCTATTTTATTAATTTAATTAATTAATTGAAATAATTAGTTTTAATTTGGGTTTATTCTAGCCTATTACATATTGTTTAGGAGTTTATTTTATTATTGGACTTATAACAGTTGATTAATATTTTAGGCCTATTAGCTTGTAACCCAAAAAGGATCTATTAGAGTTAGTTAAATGAGACTATATTATATTTTTTTAGTTGCAAATTTCAACAGCAGGTTGAAGAATAAACGTGAGTTTTCCTTTTGTTTATTTTTGGCAAAACAACCTTTCTTTACAAGGACATATTGTACACTAACTTATCGAAGATTAATTGGCTTCGTGACATCATCTGCATACTTAGGGTTCTTAGATACAAGGTTATCTTTGGGTTCAAGTCTTTTTTCAATACCTTCGGTTCCTAAGTACTGGGTTACCTCTATGTCAAAGTTTTATCAAACTTGATTTTTAGCTTTCAAATTTGTTATCTACTTTATTGGGGGGTTGTTTGACCATATGATTAAAAGATCTATATCAGTTGGTATCAGAGATAGCCTAAAAAAACCAGGTTATATCCTTTATTTTTTTTTGTTAGTTTTGACTTCCTTAGCTTTAGTTGTCTTTGATTTAGTTTTTAATTATTTTGTGTCTACAACTTAGTAGTTTATGTCTAGGGTTCCTTTAAAAAAAGATGTTATTTTAGTTTGTTGCTACCTCATAATATATATCAATAGCATAAAAAGTCAAAAAAGAAAAGAATGCCTAAAAGTCACTTTTGTCGAATCTACAACAAATACATAAACAAGAGTTTTTTATATTGGTTCTACAAGTCCTAATCGCACTCCATGCAAAGTTTGAGCTTATTTGGAGATTGTTTTTTATAGTAACCAAGGTTGAGATTAAAACTTGTCGTAATAGGTCAGATTTATATCAAAAGGAAATTTTATGTCAAATAAAATTCATAAAATTCTCACATTTAATGTACTGGTTAAGATTATAATCTTACCCCATATAACATTAAGGTCATATGGAGTTTTTATACGAACTAAATTTGGGATTGAAACTTATTGTAACAAGTCCAATTCACGTTAGTAATTCAAACTTGTTTTGCTGCTGTTATTTTTCAATTGTAACAGTATAATAACATTATCATTGATATATTTAGGTATCATTTAATTTTTATATGTAACCTTTGCTTCTTTTTTTCTTTCACATATTTAAAAACTTTTATTTTTGTACAAATTCGCTTGTTACTCACGATATTGTAATTGTAGTTTCATTTTTGCTTGTTTTCATATCTTTTTTGCTTCTTGAGTCATATAAACATATTTGGATAAGTGGCTTAGGTTGTTATATTTGGTTTTGATTTAAGTTCCGCTAGAGTTGAAAAAAGGTGAGACGAGAGGAAAAAGGCGTAGTGAGTGTATTTGAGTGAAACACGAGAGGAGTGTAAACACGTCAGGGCTTAGTGAGAAATATATATTTCTCATCAACTAGCCAATTTTTAGATCTAAAGATGTCAGAGGCAAGCAATATGGCATCATAGAGAGGAGACAATGAAATTGTAACTCAGTTATGCATTATGAATAAGCATATGGATCAGATGGCCAATAAATTTGGAGATAGGTTGGACAGGTTAGAGAGGCAATATTTTAATGATCATGGTAGGGTTTAAATTAGGCTTTGGCAAAGAGAATTTAATGTTATGAGGGTTATTAGGCGAGTTAACACTAATATGGATAAGTTTGTGGCTGATAATGTAGACATGAATGGTGTTCATTTTGAAGATGTGTCTTGGGGCATTAGGAACGTTTTGGACAACAAACAGAATTGTTAGCTTGTAAGGGAACAATATGGTGATAATTCTATCCAGATGGGTAATTATAGGTACCAAAACTATAATACTGAGTTGGGTGGAGATTCAGATATAATTAAGTTGAAAATATCAACTTTCTAGGGGAAGAATGATTCAAAAGTTTATTTAGAATTAGGGAAGAATGTGGAGTGGCTTTTTAAGTGTCACAATTATCTAGAGCCCAATAAAATCAAGCTAGCTTTGATTGGTTTTATTGACTATGTCATTGTGTGGTGGGATTAGTTAGTGACAAACCGTAGAAGGAATTATAAGAGGCAAGTTAATACTTGGGATAAGATGAAATCCCTTATGAGAAGAAGATTTGTGCCTAGCCACTATTATAGAGAATTATATCAAAGGTTGCAGAGTTTAAGTCAATGTATAAAGAGTGTGGATGAGTACTTCAACAAGATGGAACTTGCTATGATTTGAGCTAATATTGAGGAGGATAAGAAGGCTATTATGGCTAGATTTATGAATAGTCTTAATCATGATATAACTCATATTGAGGAGTTACATCATTATATAGAGTTGAAAGAGAAGGTGCATATAGTCATAAAGGTGGAGAAACAACTTAAACAAAAGGGTACCAATTAGCAAAGCTGGTTATTAAGCCCTTCAAAACCTTAGAAACCTAATTGGAAGGTTAACACTAGGGGTGGTCCATCACATATGATAAGTACCTCTTAATTATGTGGTCAATAAACCTTCAACGAAGTAGAAAACAACCCAGAAAAATAAAAATCAGGTTTGATAGAACCTTGATCTAGAGGTAACTATATACCTATGAACCAAAGGTATTGGAAAAAGACTTGGACCTAAAGATATCCTTGTATCTAAGAACCATAAGTATGTGAATGACATCACAAAACCAGTTAATCTTTAATAAGTTAGTGTATGATCTTTGTCCTTACAAAAAAGGTTGTTTTGCCATAAACAAACAAAAGAAAAACTCATGTTTATTCTTCAACTTGCCGTTGAAATTTGTAGCGAAAAAAACATAATATAATCTCCTCTAACTAATCCTAATGGAATCTTTTTGGGTTGCAAACTAATGGGCCTAAACTAATAATCAACTAATATAAGTTCAATAATGAAATAAACCCTTAAACAATATATAATAAGCCAAAACAAACTCAAATTAAAAATAATTATTCAAAAATAAATAAATAAATAAAATAATAAAAAAAGTCTTTATACTAAAATTCCTCCATATAGCCCGAATCTCTAATTTTTGCACATTCTTGACAGATTTTCAGTCCTGACTTCTAACACGTCATTTCCAGCCTAACTTGAATCATAACAACATTCCACCTGTAACTCCAAATATGTCACAACAGTACAAAAAGGTCTAGTATGACAAATTTGACTAGATTTGTCTAGTAACTTCGACCCTTTAAAATACCATGTTCCCGAACTCCATTTGATATGAAAATTTAACAAAATATAGTTTTATATGTCTAGTATCTTCCTGTAAGATTTTAGCTCGATCCAATGTACGGTTTGAGATATATGTCTAATCTCGCAAAAATAGTCAACAAACATTTTAAAGCTAAATTCGGACCTGACTTGGTTCGTATGAACATCATAATGAGGAGGACAAGACCAAATACTTTAGAAAGAACAACACCTTAGTCGTTGTTAAAGGTAACAATGTTACCCCTATTTCTCATAACTGTGACATTAAATGTTTTTGTTGTCCGGGTTTTAGTCATATTGCTTCACAATTTCCAAATAAAAGAGTCATGGTTATGAAAGTAAATAATAAGGTTAAGACTGATGTGGAGGATCAAGAGAAGAAGATGTTATCATTAGAGGATGATGTTTGTGTTGAGTATCAAGTTGAGGGAGAGACACTTGTGGTAAGGAGAACACTGAATATGCATGTCAAGGTGAATGATTCGGAAGGTTAGAAGGAGAACATATTTCATATAAGATGTCATGTTCATAATAAGGTATGTAACTTAATTATAGATTGTGTTAGTTGCATTAATATAGCTAGTATTTAATTAGTGAGAAAATTGAACTTATACACTACCAAACATCTCATACCTTATAAATTATAGATGTTGAATGATGGTGGTGAAGTGAAAGTGAATAAGTAGGTTTTAGTTGCTTTTTTCAGTGGTAAATATTGTGATGAGGTGTTATGTGATGTTGTACTAATACAAGTTAGTCACTTGTTGCTTGGTTGACCATTGCAGTATGATAGAAGAGTTATACATGATGGAGTGACAAATAGGTATTCCTTTAAGATAAATAGAAGACCTATAACTCTTATATCTTTGACACCTAAGCAAATATAGTCAGCAACTAAAATTAAAGAAAAAGAAGATGGTTGAGAAGGAGAGCTTGTATATCATGAGGGCCTTCTTTGCTAACAAGGTTCTTCTTGGTTTTAATGATGATGCTAATCTTTTGTTTGGTACTAATTTGATGACATTATAATATATTTTCCATGATATAGATTCAAGTTTGAATCTTTTTAAAGAAGGGAAGGATGATACGGACCAAGTCAGGTACAAATTCGGCCTTAAAATGTATGCTAACTAGTATTGCGAAATCAGACATATCTCTCAAATTGTACATCAAAACTAGCTGATATTTTATAGGAAGATACTAGACACATGGAACGACATTTTGTAAATTTTAAGTTCCAATGGAGTTCGGGAACATATTATTTCAAATGGTTAAATTTACTAGACAAATCTTGTCAAATCTATCAAACTAGACCTTTGTATACTATTTAGAACATATCTAAATATACAAGTGGAATTGTCTTATTATATTGAATTCTCTACATAATATTAGTAGTAATTAGTTTTGTATTTTATTTTATCCTAAAATCAAGCGTGGATTGTTTGCTACAATCCTAAAATAGACGCTGCAATCCACATTAAACAACTTTAGTGGTTAAGATTTGAAACTCAAATCCATAATTATCAAATTTGGCCCGGGGGTTGACTCGGCCAAAGGATCGGGTCCCGGGTTTTATATGTAAACAACTTTAGTGGTTAAGATTTGAAACTCAAATCCATAATTATCAAATTTGGCCCGGGGGTTGACTCGGCCAAAGGATCGGGTCCCGGGTTTTATATGTCAACTCGAGTCAACTCGGGTCAACCTTGAAAAATTAAAAAAATATTTAAAATTTTAATATTTTATATGAAAAAATTAAAAAAAAAATCATGTAAATATAGACTTACATTTGATAAATAATAAATTTTTAAAAATATATTTAATTTTTTTCTCATATTAAAAAATATTATATTATTTAAAAAAATTTAAAAAAAAGCACACATAAAGCCCTAAAATTTTTCCTATCTCTACCAAAAGTGAAAACAAGTCGCCGCCCCTTTCTTTTTGCTCTTTCCCCTCCTTCAAGAGCACACCCCACCTAATTGATTGGAAGACCTGCAACCACAAGTAAACCGAATAAAAAGTTAAAAACTAGTAAAGAATTGGTCCGTATAAAAAACACTGATTGTTCTGAAAGCGGCATAGCACCCATATAATTACCTTGTCATCACTAGATTTGGCTAAAAAATGAGCATTGGCTTTCTGGTAAGGATCTTCAGGCAACAAAGGAATTTCTTCCATGTCTCTTCAATGTATTCCGGGATGACTAGTGATTCACAGATGACCTTACGCAGCTCTCTCTCCTTCGACCAATTATTAGCAGCAACCAAAGACAGTAGCGTTCCTCACTCTCACTTCCTCTCCGCAGCTAACAGCAGCTCATTGTAGAGAAGACGATAAAATAAGAAGGGAAGCCGAAGGGAAAAAAATCACATTTAAAGAAAAAAATCAGGTTTCGTCCGGGTCGTCCCAGTTACCAAGTCAGCCAGGTCCCAAATCAACCCACCAGGCAGCTGGTCCAGATTTAATAACCATGCTCAAATCTTACAGCCTCCGGTTCACTTCTTAAAATGAATGAATGAATGAATGACTTTGGGCCTTCCAATTCAAGAAGAAAGGGCATCATGGTCTAAGCATGTTTCCTGAACTATTTTGAAGATTGTAAACAAGAATTATAAATTGTAATGATTTCACAGCACCAAACGAGACAACTCTTTTTTGATGGTTTCACTTTTCAAAAATGATTTGTTTATAAATTGACGGCATCTACGAATTAATAGATTTATTTTTATTTTATCATATTCACATGAATATATACTATTATCATTTAAAGTACATGAATTTTTAAAAAAAAATTATTAAAATTTTGATAGAGTTTTTTTTATATATTTTTAATATCAATTTATCGACTCAATCAATTTTCACAACTTGCAAATAAAATTTCAACATATTTCGATCAGTCGGGACTTTCATATTTATATATTACCATTAACACAAGAACAACTTATTATTCTTCCATATTTCCTCAAGCAAATCAATTATTATATTATTTCAAAATATTTCAAATAATGAGACAATTAACTTAGTTACGACAAAAAACCAACACACATTCATATTAATGTAAATTGAACTTAAAACTTAGTCTAAATATTTACAGTCATATAGGTTTAAAAGAAACTAATGAAGATATATCATCTATATTTAATTTAGATTTATACACTACTAATTTAGATACATAACAAAATATGCATTGATTTCATAAAATTACAAATGCGATAGTCACTACTCGTCTTGGCGCTATAAAGTACCTAAAATTTATATACTACTTAGTATAATTAGTTTATACACAAAGAACATTTAATATTATTACTTTTATATGTAATTATTCTTAATTCATACAATTCACATTATTTAAGAACGCAATATCTTCTCTTGCTAAACCATCACTTGCTCCATTTCTACATTACAAATTTCTCAAATTGCTCATTAACCAGGGCACTAGTCTCAGTAATCTCAAGGACTAATTTTTCCAATTTGTCATTAATGAAGGAATTATCTCATTTGCCCATTAACCAGGGTATTAATCCCATTAACCAAGGAATCAATATCTTTTTCTGCCCATTTACTAGGGCACTAGTCCCATTAACTAAGGTAACTAATTTTTCAATTACCCATTAATTAGGGCACTAGTCTCATTTATCAGGGTAACTAGTTTCTTCAACAATTTATTATTTATCAAATAAGGTTACTATACATTTAAGGAAGAATTACAAACATGGTTAAGTAATGCTCTAGTTATAAGATGTCGAGCACCTACCTGATATCTAAATGCATGAAATGATCCTCTACTGCTAAGAAAAACAATATATCATTTTTCATTCATTCATCATAAAAGTCATTTTGTTTTTCATATAGATTTTAAATTCTTAATGACATACACTCATTCAATCACAATACTAAAATCATACATAACTATTAACTCTTTCAAATTAATAAAACATTCATGTTTCTAATTTATCTTACGTAGAAATTTATATTTCCTAACTTACTTTACATAACAAGCATATTTTTAATTTAATTTTTATTTATCAAGTCATCTTTTTAATTCTCTTATTCTTCATACTCACATTTATATGCTCATCATCAAGGTTGTTAAAATCACAATTCAACTCGTAAAATCGTATGTTTTTACGAGTTAATGTAGGCTTTACGTGCTAAATCATCTATAAAACTCGGAATTGGGTAAAATCGGGTAAAATCGTTAAAATCAGGTAAAATCATGTAAAATCATGATTTTACACCCGATTGAACGAGTTTGCCCGCAAGAAATATAGATGCAATTCAGCTGCCAGGTGTCGACTACCTATTGGCTTTACCAGATCAAAAGCAATTCACATTTCACTGAAACAATCAGTCTTCTCTCTTCTTTTAAGATTCACTGTTCACATTCAAAATTCAAAGAATCAGAACAAAAAAAATCCCTAAAATCGAAATCTTCAACCACGCAATCTCTTAATCTCTTTCTCTCAGCCAATAATCAACCACCGTCCACCTCCACAATAGCCCTCGCCCCTCATCTTTTTTATTTTTCCACCATCGACGACGTCTTTTTCAGCAGCCACCTTGAGAACCAGAGTCCACACAACAACAACGGCGTCTCTCCATTCTTCACCAGGTAAGTTACTCTGTTTTTCTTGTTTCATCTCCTACAAAAATTCACTGGTTCTCTCTTCTCTGTCGATAACTACCTGCGTCTCTTTTTCCCTGTCGTTTCTTACTTTGATGTTAATTTTCACTGGTACTTCTTTGATTGAATTCGCAGGCTCCAACCTTGACTGCAATATTGATCTGCATCTGCTCAGCCTCGGTGTTCACTGCTCAGAACAGAGGTAAGCTTCTTAGTTTCTTACCATGTCCATTTCTTTACAGTTTAATGATGTTAATTGTTAAAGATTAATATTTTGATTCAAAGTTTTTGTGACTCTGTTAGTCTGTCTAATGTCTATTGTTGAGAGTTTGCTTGCGAATTTTAGATTCAAATTTAATCGTGCGTGTGTGTGACTCTGTTTTAGATTCAATGCTGCATTGCTGCTTCTCTGAGTTGTGAATTGTGATTTTGTGATGAATGGATTTATAGTAGAAATAGGTGTTGCCATTCCACGTGTTAGAGAGTATAGATTGTAATATAAAACTATTCGTAAACATCACCGAGCTTATAAAACAATTGTTGAGATCTTGTTCAACTTTGATTTTATGTATTAAATATTTTAAAGCTTGATTTCGATTATATATATGAATTCTAAGTCAATTCAATACTTCTCTTTGAATATATGATCTTTTCTTTAATGCTTTATAATTGCTTTCAATTATTTATTGTTTACTTGGTATTCATTATTTAATGTGATTCATGTGAATTGCTAAGAAAGATGCTATAAATGCATAATCCGGTATACTATTCTTGCATTATGTATTATGTTCAATCAATTAGTATTCTGCTATTGTATTGCTTCTGCTGCTGAGTGTGTACTAAAATCAAGTTTTTAACATGTTATAAAATATTTGGATTGATTACAGGGCTGATTTGAATTGATTCTTGAATTGTTGAACTTATGGCATCTAGAAAAAAAATCTTCTGGTAATAAGCTTGATATGGGATGGCAACATGGGATAGATATTGATAAGAATTCTAGAAAAGTTCAGTGCAAGTATTGTCAAAAAATTATTAGTTGAGGTATTTTTCGTTTTAAACAGCATTTGGCTTGCACTCATAAGGATGTTGAGCCATGTCAACAAGTACCAGAAAATGTTAAGCAGATGATTTTAGGTGTTTTGGTGAAAAATCTAGAAGCAATTGAAAAGAAAAGAAAGGCCCTTCAATATAGTGTAAATAAGGATGATAATGATGAAATAAAAGAAATTAGCTCCAAGGACAAAGAAAAGAGAGTAGCTAGTGGGAGTGGAAGTACACAAACAACCCTAAATCAATTGCTAAAAAAGGATATTAGAGAAGAAGCATGTCGACAAATTGCAAGGTTTTTTTACACTAGTGCAATTCCATTTAATTGTGTAAAAAACCCTAAGTTTCTTAAGGCACTTGAATTGGTTGCAAAGCATGGGCCAGGTTTCAAGCCTCCATCCTACTATGATATTAGAGAGAAGTATTTGAAGCAAGAAGTGGATCAAACAATGAATTTGCTTGAGGAGTACAAGTTAGCATGGAAAAAAACTGGTTGTTCAATAATATCTGATGGATGGATGGATAAAAAAAGACATTGTATTTGTAACTTTTTGGTTAATAGTCCTAAAGGGATGGTTTTTTTTGTCATCAGTGGATACTTCTAATATGTCCAAGACTGCTAATAAGGTATTTGAGATGTTAGATGCCATTGTGGAGAGGATTAGGGAGGAAAATATTGTCCAAGTAGTCACTGATAATGCTGCAAATTATAAGGCAACAGGACAATTATTAATGGAAAAAAAAAGAGTTTGTTTTGGACAACATGTGCTGCCCATTGTATTGACTTGATATTAGACGATTTTGAGAAGAAGTTAGAGGTTCATCAAGTAACTATTGCTAAAGGGAGGCGAATCACCTCATATATTTATTCAATAACTATTCTTATTTCCATGCTAAGACACTTTACGAAAGGAAAGGATTTGATTAGGCCTGCTGCCACTCGGTTTACTACTGCATATTTGACTCTGGGATGTTTGAATGATCATAAAATGCAATTGATGACCATGTTTACTTCTAAACAGTGGAGTTCATGTAGGTTTGCAAGAATAGAAGAAGGGAAACGAATTCAAAATTGTGTTTTAGACAGCAGGTTTTGGCATGATGTTACTATATGTATTAAGGCAGCATTTCCTCTAATTAAAGTTCTTTGATTAGTTGATTCTGATGAGAAACCAGCTATGAGTTTTATATATAAAGCAATGGATGAAGCAAAAGAGAAGATACAAGTAAATTTTGGTTCTGTGAAAAAAAGGTATATATCTTGCTAATTTTTATTTCAAATGTTGTCATTTATTAATATGAATGTCATATATAAAGTAATGATATTTTTATTGTTTTTTTTATATAGTTATATACCTATATGGAATATTTTTGATGCAAGATGGGAACTTCAACTCCACAGACCCTTACATGCAGCAGCTTATTATTTGAATCCTCATTATCATTATAATCTCAATTTTAAGGTTAATGCCAACATTAAAATTGGATTATACCAATGCTTAGAAAAAATGGTGCTTAATGCAAATGAAAGGTTCAAAATTGACTTGCAACTTGAATCATTCAAGTATGCAAAAGGGTTGTTTGGCATTGAGGCTGCCAAGACAGCTAGAGATTAAAAAAAAAAAAAAACTCCAGCTTAATGGTGGGATTCTTATGGGGATGAATGTCCAGAATTACAAAAGTTTGCAATCCGAGTTCTAAGCTTGACTTGTACTTCATCTGGATGTGAGCGTAATTGGAGTGCATTTGAAATGGTAAGTTTTTTTATTTTATTATTTTAAATGTTGAAATATTTGATAAAAATCGTATCAATTTGAATTGTTTATTTAGGTTCATATAAAATGAAGAAATCGTTTGCACCAGAGAAAAATAAATGACTTAGTATTTGTAATATGCAATTTGAAATTGAATAATAATCAAGTCAAAAAGCAAGTTGATGATTTTGGTGTAAAAGATGATGATGATGATTGGATAACCGAGGGAGAAAAACATTGAAACATTGATTTGCTTGATGCTATTGATAGTGCAACACAAAGACAAAATGGTAATGAAGATGAAAGTGATGAAGAAGAAATTCCTAATGATGCTGAAATGGAGAGTCATGGTACTGAAGATGATTTGGAGATTCAAATTGATGATATTGGTGTTGGTACTAGTAGCAGCACTAATGCTCATAATATTAGTGTTGGTACTAGTAGTGACACTAATAATCCTTGTGATGCTAATGATATTGATGAATGTCTGAGAAATAATAAGGAAGATGAAGGCAATGAAGCTGATTTTAGTTTACATGACACACCAGTAGATTATTTGTTTTAAATTTGTTAATTATTAGCTAATGAAAAGTTATTTAAATTATGTATGAATTTTTATTTGAATCATGTATTTTAAGGTGCTTGAACTATATGGATTTTACATGTATTTTAAGGTGCTTGAACTATGTATGGATTTTTATTTGAAGTATGTATTTTAAGGTGCTTAAACTATCATGTATTTTAAGGTGCTATGAATTTTTATTTGAAGCATGAATTTTTTTTTAATGTATTTTAAAATTCCTTATGATTTTACGATCCGAGTTTGTTTAGTACTTTCCGTGCCGTGTCAAAATCGTGATTTTAACAACCTTGTTCATCACATAATAATTGAAACTTTTAAAACTATGATTCATAATAAAAGTCCCCTATATGACCTGTCCAAAGGGTCTTATTTCTTTTTATTCATTAATCCATTTTTTTATCTCAAAACTTCTACTCAATATCTATTTTACATTTCTATAATCCAACTCATAATCTTAGTCATATCTCTCACAAAATTCTTCTTTATAATTCCAAGTTCATTAAATATTTAATCACAACTAAATAAATTTATTAAATCCATTCTAATCCACCATAAATACATCAATACATATTAATTTCACTAAATTACACAAACATTTATTAAATTTCAATATTCCTTGTTTTTATCCAAAACAGTCGTCCTATTTATCTCTAAAACACCCGATTGTTTTTTCAATAATTCATTATTTACATCATCTACAACTTATTTCTTTACGATCACATCAATTTCACAACTTTCCTAAATTTTCTCCTCAAGCCTAATTCAAAAATCTAAGAATTATTCCTTAAATCCATTTCCTTTCATTCAAAATTGTTTTAATGAACTTAGAACTTCTTACCCAGCAATAAAATGGATTTCGAAAGCTAACAAGGTAAAGTTTTTTTTTCCTTCTCCTTCAGTTTTTCTCCTCTTTGCCTTGAGTTAAAGCCTTGATTTTCTCCTCTCCCTCACATAGTTTCCTCTTAAATCTTTGCTTAATGGATTGGTTGGTGTTTCACACTTCCTAACTTATAAATCTTGCTTAATTTCTATTTTTCTCTCAAGAATTTTTAGTGTTTATCTCTCACAATTCTTTTCTCTCTTTCTCTTCTTTATTTCTAGTTCTGCTGACAATTTAAGGAAAAAGAGGCCAACTTTTCTAATTTTTAAGTTCAAATGATAATTTTACCCTTAATAAGACTTTTTTAAATTTCTAATCGATTGTTAATATTTTTGCATAGCTTTCCCAAACTCAGATTATTCTGAAATTTTACCCTACCGTAAATTAATATGTTATAAGATTTCTTATAAAATTTTAGCCCGATCCAATGGTCGGATAAAAAATTACACTTGATAACGTAAAACTGATCCAGAGATAATTTTACACAAAAAATTAAATTTCTTGTTTCATCATTCTATATGTCATATTAATTATTCCACTAAATCCTTAGGATCATCATCTTATTTTTAAATATATTTATTTTACCTTTTCACCCTTAGATTCATTTCCGACTTATCACTGTTTGAATTTTAACCAATATTTCCACAATTAATTTTTAATATCCATTTATGCTAATTAGAAATCGCAATATTGCTTTAACACTATAAAAAATTTAACTAGGATTTACAAAGCAGATGTAGATTATTTAACTACCTCAGAATTGTAAAAAGAATCCCAGTTTAATGCAGTCTCTAATGTTTCAGTTGCTCCCGGAGAAAAAGAAAAGAAAGAGTTCCATGGAAATCACCATTGCATCTCTCTCATTATCTACTGCGAGAAATAAGACATAAAATGACTACTCTTTGTTTTAACAGATCTCGCCAACTGCACTCAAAATCCAGTTCCGTGCTCAATAGTCACTGCCCTCTTTCTTTCCCGCAGCTTTAGCTTTCCCTTCCGTTTTTTTACACACAGCAATCCCACAAAAGCTTTTTACACCTAACCCATAACTCATGATCCAGTCAAAATTCAATTTATTTTTTTTAAAAAAAGTAAAACATCACTATTTTAAATCGATTCGAGTCATCCCCTGAAGCCATTAACTTTGTATTTATCACAAGAAACGAGGGGTGTTAAATAAAGTAAAAGCAGAAAAAAGAAAAAGAAAATCAGAGAATCATACCTATAATAATCGCAAAAAGATAAAGGTAGTGAATAGAAAACTACGAGATACAAAGCAAATGCCGTCACCCCCCGAAACCAAACAGCAAGCCGGGGAGTGACAAAAATAATTTAACCAAAAAATGTGAAATTAAAAATATATCAGATGTGATGAGCCCGAAATAATTAAGAGAACATGGGGGACAAAAGA
>Ga0325414_1001594_pt1 | contig 22130 bp, 14 predicted proteins | sample PopdelMetagenome_8_FD_206183 | JGI IMG/M metagenome (GOLD analysis project Ga0325414, IMG submission 206183) | Populus deltoides microbial communities from Bellville, Georgia, United States - Leaf-PdKOR-R3 | ecosystem: Host-associated > Plants > Phyllosphere > Phylloplane/Leaf | place: USA... | reverse complement strand
GTAAAACTTGGAATATCTTTATATAAAAAGATGACTGTAAACTTTATGTAATAGGAGAGTCCGGAAGTATTTAATGAATTATGAAGCAAAAGTATCTAATGGATAATGAATACACTTAAAGTAAATCAATATGGTTTGGATAAATGGGTTATTCATTTAATCGAATCTTGCACATTAAAAAAACCATAAATGAAGTCTAAATTGCTAAAAATTCAAGTCCGGAGTTGAAATATTAGATACCACAATCAGAAGTTCATTTATGTAAAGAAGAAATGGTAAAAATGACCTTTTCAAGTGTTTTTTTTTGAAAAAAATTAAAATAATATATTTTTTTATTTTTTAAAATTTATTTTTGATATCAGCATATTAAAATAAAATAAAAATACTAAAAAATATTATTTTAATTCTTTTAATTTTAACAAAAAAAAAACAAATTAAAACTCATTCCTGAAAAACCCTATTTCAACTAAAATGTATGCCATAGGCAGGCAAATCCGTGCCCTTTTTTTGCTATGGCTTTTCTTGAATTTCAATGGTTTGGATGTGACTTAGATTGACACCTGTCAGTATGCCATTGGCTTTTTTTGACGTAAGCCAACGAAAAACTTAAGCGGAGGAGGTTCTTAAATGGCCAAAAAAAGGAAGTACAAGGCTTGTAAAAATATATTAAATTAATATTTTTTATATTTTAATATGAAAATAAAAAATATAAAAATTTAATATATATCTTTTTTAAAAATACTTTCAGGAAAATATTAAAAAAAAAAAAAATTTCAGCACTTCAAAACGGGCAGAGCACAGCGAGACAGCAACACCAAAACCCAAGAACAGTGAATGAACCCAGCCAGAGCGAAGATTAAAAAAAAACCAACCAATCAGATTTAAGCAATTATTGTCCACACGTGTAAATCCCGCATCCTCCACGCTCGTTTTCTCCACCACCACCTCACCTTTCCTTCTTCCACATTTCGCCGTCTTATTTCTAACCCCCCTCCCCACTTTGTTGTTTCCCATTTTACCCCCCCTCCCCCCCCTCTTTTTCACTGACAATTATCGTTTTCGCCGTCGCAAAAAACCGAACAACACCGACGAACTCAGCGCCACCGATTTTTCGATGGCCTCAGCAATCTCCGAGCGAGTTGAGCTCGCTAAACTCTGTAGCTCTCGAGACTGGTCGAAAGCAATTCGAGTTCTCGACTCGCTCCTTGTTCAGTCTTGTGCTATTCAAGATATCTGGTCCGTCCGTTTAATTTGATTGATCTTCAATTTTCTTTGATCGATTTGTTAATTGTAAACGTGAATTTGATTTTTTTTTGTTTGGATACAGCAATAGAGCGTTTTGTTACAGTCAATTAGAGCTACACAAGCATGTGATTAAGGACTGTGATAGAGCGCTCCAGCTAGACCCTACGCTTCTTCAAGCTTATATTCTCAAAGGTGCTCTAATTCTCTTCTCCCTCCCTCCCTCTCTCTCTTGTTTAGATTAGATTAGATTAGATTGCATGAGATTGCTGAAGCAATTATTGCGTCTTATTTTTCTTTTTATTAATTTTATATTAAGGAATCCAGTTATCAGCTTGCATGATTGATTTTTATTACCGGAAAAGAATTTTGATTCTGCGTTTTTGAAGGGAGAAAAACAGTGATAACTGGTGTTGCTTGCTTGTTAGATATGCAAATAATTGGTTTATAATGTTGTCTTCTCTGTCTCTCTGAATTGGTAATGCTTTTTAGTGTCTTTATTCATCAGGTTTGTGGATTTCTGGCTGAGTGGTGTAGGAGTTGCTATTAAATTATGTCATGAACAGTTTAATGTGAAAACAAAATTTGAATTTAGTTAATGAAAAAATTAGTGGGCTATGGAAGTGGTAATGGTTTTCCAAATTCTGGGTGAAAACACCAGAATGACAATTGGTTCATTATTGTGGAAGAAACTAGGTGTATAATTAGCATTTATCAGATAGAAAATAAAGAGTGGATGACACGCAGGAGTATGAACATCATGTACCGTCTTCAAAGAATAATATAATTTGGAATGTAGATTCTCTTTTTTTCTCTCACATACTCCTGCTTCTCTTTCAGAAATGTAAATTGATCAAAAGTTAAAAACTTACTTTGCTTGCCTGTTTGAACAAGGAAATCATCATTTTGTTATCACATCCTTGTTTGGTTGTTTGGTGTAAGTGTGTAACTTCTGATCCATGCGAGAATAGATTGGATTGTCTTACCTTATTATCTTCGAAGAATGATAGAAAGTGATATAAATTGGTTTTGTGACTCTTATCAAATTTAATTGAGAAAATATTATGCATTGGGCTCATGTGTTCTATTCTGATGCTAGCCTCCTGCTCATTGTCATCTAGGTCGTGCATTTTCATCCCTAGGAAGGAAAGATGATGCTCTTTTGGTGTGGGAACAAGGCTATGAACATGCTCTGCATCAATCTGCAGATCTAAAGCAGTTGCTAGAACTGGAGGAGCTCTTGAAGTTTGCAAAACAAGACAGGAGTGCTGGTTGTGGAACCCATGTCGTTGAATCTAGATTGTCTATGTATGCATCTGAATCTCAACCTCATAGCAAATCAGATGAAACTTCTAAGCACCAAAATAAATTGAGTGACATCTCTAATTTATGCAGAGGGTCAAGGAATGTACTGGGGATCCATAGCAAGTCTGGAGATAATTTTGAGATACACAAGGGGATAAGTGATGAAGTTGGAAGGTCACTTCAGCTTGTTCCTGAATCAGGATGTCATACCAATGAAAAATCTAGTGAAACCAGTAAAAATCCCAGTAAAGCGAGTGATAAATCTGAGTTGTGCAGTGAGCTAAGGGATGCTCCTGAGATCTGCTGTAAATCTGGGGATAATTTTGACATGGATAATGGGCTAAGTGATAAAGCTGAAGGAAATCAAAAACCTGGTGTCCTAGAGAATGATAATCATGATATTCTTGATTTGCCAAATCATGTTTCTGAATCTTGTAGTGGTGTAAGCAATGCATCGGAACTATCCAGTAGGTTATCTATGATACCTGGCAACTTAGGAGATACAAGTGAAATTCTGAGCAAGTCAAGTAATAAAGTGAACATGCATAATGAAGTAACTGATGAAACCAAAGGAAATAAAAAATTATGTGTTACTAGGATTTCAAAGACCAAGTCCATAAGTGTAGATTTTCGACTGTCAAGGGGTATAGCACAGGTACTTGTTACATTTTCATCTTCTTATTTTCCTAAAATGTACAGTTGGTGCCTACATCATGCTCTTGATATTTTCATTCTTTTATCTTGTTTAAAAGCAGTAATCTACTCCCCTTGCAGGTTAATGAAGGAAAATATGCTACTGCCATATCTATTTTTGACCAGGTAATTTGTTTTGGCATGAGTGCATGCATCAATTTGATAATTTTCTGTCATCTGGGAATTTATCTTCATGGTCCGTTTTTCTGTTTTCAAAGAGTAGGTGGGTGTGGAAAAGTTGGAACTAATCCTCGTACTTTGGGGCCATTTTTGAAATTTGAATGAACCTTTTGTGATTTCTTTGGCACATTTTATACTCAGATACTGAAAGAGGACCCCACTTATCCTGAGGCACTTATAGGAAGAGGGACAGCACGTGCATTCAAAAGAGAACTAGGATCTGCTATTGCTGATTTTTCAAAGGTATCAAACTTCAGTTCTCTGCAGGCATATGAAAAAATTCCAGCTCTGATTTATAACTGGCTATATGATTTTTGACTTAGGCTATAGAATCAAACCCATCAGCTGGTGAGGCATGGAAGCGGAGAGGGCAGGCTCGAGCTGCCTTAGGGGAATCTGCAGAGGTCAGTGAGATCATTTTAAACTTCTTATGCAAAAAAAAAAAAAGAGAGAGAGAGAGAAAAAAGAAGAAGAAATGTTTGAAATGTCAGTGTCTTTTAATGTATAAAAGAGTTTGTCTTTATTCCCTTTGTCCATATGTTTTGAATCTTTGTTTTTGGTTTTTTAAATGACCATGCAAACAAGCTTATTAAGTTTCCCATAAAAATTATTCGGTTTTCTTAAAAATAAACTGCTTTCTTCCACTCTGCACAGAAACTTTTATTTGCATGTGGAGCGATATTGTATACTCATGGAGTGAAAAAAAAAGGCATCAAACAAACTGGATAGTAGATCTAAAACATTTTTATATTTTTCATATTTATAATTTATCAATATAAAACCATAATTGTTAGTGCCAGTTATTAGTTATTATGAAGTTGTTCCTAATGACTGCAAGCTCTAGGAGCTTGTGATAAGCTCCTACCGAATCACATTTGTGACATAATCATATTGTCTGTTAATACTAGGCCATTAACGACTTGACTAAGGCATTGGAGTTTGAGCCAAACTCTGCAGATATCTTGCATGAAAGAGGTAACTTCTGGAATCTAGATCTTTTCTTGGACTTGAATGTTTTGGTAATCTTCTCAATCAGATGCAGCAAGTGCTGCTCCTTTCACTTCTACTTCTTTGGACTAATTGCAGTAAGTCATGTGAAAAACTACTTGATGTGTCTATTGTATTGGAAGGATCCATAACTGAGTGTTATCTGCACCCTCCTGTAGTTTTTCAGGATTAAAAGTAGTGGTCTTTATTGTTAAATCTTAATATAATTCACTGTTAACATCTTGATATCACAAGTGGAACATTGGCAGACTTTTCTGATACGAGTTGAGTTCTAACTTCTAACCAACATGCTTCTTGATACTGTAACAGAGGTCTCTCTCTATTTTTCAATGAAGTTTTGCAATGAAACAGAATTGCTAATAATGCAGGAATTGTTAGTTACAAGTTTAAGGATTTTGATGCTGCTGTTGAAGACCTTTCTGCATGTGTGAAGCTTGATATGGATAACATGTCTGCCTACACATATTTAGTCAGTACCGATCATATGAAACTATGCTGATTCTACACTTGAGTTATATTATAGATTCTATTGATGATCATGCACTGACTGCATGTTTGACTTTAATAGGGTTTGGCATTATCTTCAATTGGAGAATATAAAAAGGCAGAGGAGGCACATCTAAAGGCAATCCAACTTGATCGCAATTTTCTTGAGGCATGGGCTCATCTAACCCAGGTATCTATGAGATACTATTATCTCTTATATGAGGGGCACAGTTTAGTTGATTTCTTAACTACGGATCGTCATGATAGTTATTGTTGTATTTCTAATGTCAATGCATGCAAGCATTAATTGGCAATAAGACACAGACCATCATGGAGTTGGGCTGATGAGAAAGTCTCTTTACAATTGGCAGGCTTGTACAAAGCATGTTTCCAATATTCTGAATCTACACATTTTTCATTAACATAAAATTATTTATGTTAAATTGCATTTTCTTTGAATTGATACAACATAACAGAAGATGTTGTAGAACACAAGATTAAGAAATTGCTTTGATGATGCATATGTGGATAGTGATTGCGTGAACAAAATAGAGGGGAGTAAAACAATAAATTAGACTTTTATGGATGCAGAGATGAGAGAAAGATGGGGGATGGAGAGACTCAAGTTATCAAACAATTGAAAATTGATGTTTGATCGAGGTATTAGTGAGATAGCAAGGTAGAATGGAGATGAATGAGCATAAAAAGAAAATGCAAGGAATTTGGGAATGGAAAATTAGCAGTTGATAATAGAGTCACTAGGTTATTTTCAATTTCACCCACATACACACATAAAGATTGTGCTATCAGTCTTTGATGTGATGATTCCTTTTTTCTTTTTTGTTTTGTTTTTTAAAATATCTACTTATTGCTTCTTCAAGACACAAGGCAAGTTTGTTAACATACTTCATATCTTACTATATCTGTCTTGATGGTAAACTTATTTCGTACTGAACTTGCTCAACATCTATATACAAATGGGTTCAGCTTCTTATTCTTTGTGGGTTTCCTGTGGTATTTAAATCTGAATGAAACACCTGTAAAGACTAAAATTTTTAGTTAATTGATTCAAAGTCTGAGAGCTTGGTGCACTCAAGGTTGTTAAAATCATTTTTTTTATAGAAAAAACTAGGATCGGTAGAGGGTTGGAAAAATCAAATTGTAAAATCAGAAGTTGTTATAAACTACTAAAATTATGTTTTATAACTACAAATATAACCAGAACAAGTAAAAAAGTGCTCCACTGTCCGTCACTTATCCCATCCCATCCCATCCCATCCCATCTTGATTTTATGTCCACACTTTTAATCTATTGTTTTTTATGAAGATTGAAACTACTAAATTCAAATATCCTTATCATTAAGCCACATAAATTACCAGGTTAATAAAACACACTTGTATAAAAGAAGTTATTGATCCAGACCGTCAAATAAAGACTTGATTTGGGCCATGTTCAAATCAAGCACTTGAAAGGACTTTTCTTCCGTGCAGAAAACTTTGTAATCATTTGGTCAAATATCCAACACAACAACATTATTAAACCATGTAGTTTCTTTCTTATCTACTCTATTTTTCTGTTTTCCATCTTTACTCCATTAAAGTGCCTGAAATCTTGTAAGAGTGATTCTAGTTTGTTTTCCTATACTTTATCAATCACTCTTCTTGCTCAATTGTTCTCATCCTTCTTCTTCATAGTTTTAAGTCACACATGTCAGAAGAAAATTAGTCAGAGGATGATTGAAAATAGTGACCAAACTCCATTAGAACACAGAAAATGGAAATGGGATGAAGGAGATAAGAGAGTAGGTAAAGAGAGTGTAAGTGACAACTATAGATTCAGTAAATAATAGTAAAAGGAGGCAGGCATGAGAGAAGGGTTAGTTTTGTCACTGTATCAAAAACTCCTAATCCCTTTCAATTTTGAACTCCTTAAAAATGCGGGTAAACTCGTGATTTTAAAGAGCTTGACGTTTCAATTACTGATCTCATTCTAGTAGGATTTTCTAGAGGAGTTAAATCATAGGTCAATTTTAAAATGTAAAACTTGAGAATCATACAATCCAAAATGTGATTTTGATAGCCTTGGGTATAATTGAACATTGATTCCTGTGTTTTTTAGAACTAACAAAATAGTCTCTTGTCATTTTATTTACAAGGGAAGGCTTTCGTGGCTTTGTAACTTCATTCCTTGTTAGTTATGCTTTATAGGGAATATGGTGTTGGTTTTAAAAGCACAAGGATTAAAATTTAACCCGCAACTTTAGGAATTTAAATTGCATTATTTAAAGTCTGTTCATGCTATCCTCACTAGAGGTTGGAAATAGTCATGATTCATTGTGTCTTCAGAGCACTATAGAACTATGCTGCACCAGGTAGCTCCCACCATTTTACTTAGTGTTAAAATTATAAAGAAAAAAACTGCATTGCTAGTTTTGAGTGAAGCAGTTCTGTACATGTTTGTATTTCAATTTGTCTTTTTGGCAGTTCTATCAAGATATGGCAAACTCAACAAAAGCTTTAGACTGCATCAATCAAGTTCTCCAAATTGACTCAAGGTAACTGTCATGTCTGTTCCATTCTGTTCCTCTTCTGGATGAGTATGCTTACCTTCTGGTATCTGGTTCTTCCGATCCATTTATAAGCTTTTTTGAATTATGATTGTTATTGTTACTGCTTTTAATAGGTTTGCAAAAGCATATCATTTGCGTGGGCTGCTGCTTTATGGAATGGGTGAACACAGGTATTTTATACCAAATAATTGATGCTCTGTGAATTATTTGAGTTTTTATTTAGTTGAGAGGTGGTTCTCACAATTAACTTTTGTTATCTTTGGGACCAATCCATTGATGATGCTATGAGAAATTGGGAAGAATAATTTACTGTAATAATAAAATGAGAGGGTTGTTCACAGTTCTTTGTGGATTTGCTTAACATGATGTTACCGTTTGCTACATGACAATAAAAACTGTAATGTCAAATAATAACTTGGTCTTCTGTCCTAGTTCCAGGGTGATGATCTAATAATAACCTCATCATCTGATTACATAGCTACTGATGCATTTAGTTTTCCTGTTCTCCTGATATTGTTATTTAACTGCCTCAGCATTCCCATTTTATGTGTGGATCCATGATTTTGATGCCCAATAACAACAAAATAAGTGTACGGCAAAGCATTTCCATTCATTTGTGTTCTTATGCTTGAAGAACATCCATTTTGTATGTCCTGTCTGAGTGCTGCATATTGTATAGTGAAACGTCTTCATGTTTGTCAGCAATAAGCCATTCTAAAGAGAAATCAAATCTTACAACACCAAGCAGTTACTTCTGATGCAATGTTAACTGATTTAGCCTTTTTTGTTTCTTTTGTAGTTTTATCTATTGAATTGCACTTCTGGTTGATGGTCCCTCATTTTAGCATGATTTTTGTATAGAAATTTGTAGAGCTTCCTTTAGTGTTATAAAATTGAGATACGACTAAGAGTTGGGTTTTGGATTGTGGTAATCATTTGCCAAGCCTTAATGGGATACTTTGACATTGCTTCATTGTATTCTTTTCATGCATTCTAAACTCTGTTTCTCCTTTTTTCCTCTCAAACCATAACACAAAGGCTATCAATTCTTCATAACATCTAATTTCTTGAATGTCTACCATAAGCATTGGAATTAAAGAATTTGAAGAAACTTACAAGGTTTATAATGCATCAAAATGTGGGAGTCTTTGAAAGTCCCTGTTTTATGAATCTTATGCTTTTGAGTATGAACAACTTACATAGCAGACTTTTAAATATTACAATCAATAATTTCTGTTTAATTTACACAGTATAGAACAATCAAAATGTGCAGTCTTTGAAAGTCCCTGTTTTATGAATCTTATGCTTTTGAGTATGAACAACTTACTTAGCGGACTTTTAAATATTACAATCAATAATTTCTGTTTAATTTACACGGTATAGAACAATAATTTCTATGATAGATGTGTAGTTCCATGAACGAACTTTACTGAGGAAGGCAGAAAGACTGTCATGCTAGCCTATTAAGGAGTAGTGAGAGAACATATTATGGATAAGGGGAATGGAGATAGTGAAATGAAGAATGAAATTTCTCCCTTGTAATGTAATATTCCAGCATTCTAGAATGGATAAGAAAAGAACAGAATTTCTACAGAAAAAAACGAAGACACTAATTACCTGACTGACAATTTTTAGCAACTTCCTCCAGTTTAGATGCAAGAACCTGGCCAATCTCCCATAAGAATGCACACATGAAATTGAGATAATCTCACATGGTAGTACTTGCATTAAACAGCGATGACTGTAGATTGCATGTGTGGATTTAGAATTGTTTCATCATCAGTGTTGGTGTTTTCTCACCAAGCAAATTGACTTTTGATTGTTGCAGGAAAGCCATCAAGGATTTATCAATTGGGCTGAGCATTGAAAATGCAAACATAGAGAGCTTATATTTACGAGCATCTTGCTACCATGCTATCGGAGAATATGGAGAGGCGGTAATGATTTTTTGTTTTTCTTCCATTTGTTCTCATTTCCCATAACAGAGTTGACCCCCTTAGATTACAGGTTCTTGAATAGCATTTATTTATTTAATGTTTCTACAAGCAATCGACTTTAATTTGTGGGTTATATTCAAATTCATAACTTGTATTTTTTTTCTTCAAATCTTTTAGGACATAATTTTCAATATAATTCAACAGTAGCAATTCACATACATTTGTCTTTTGGAAGTTTTTTATCCAATCCATTAGAAACTGTGAATATGTTCTCCTTTTACTTTTCTTTAGCATATATCACACTACTTCTATAATACATCTTGTTTGTGGATAATTTTTTTATATATGCTGAATTATCTATTTGTAGTTTGATATTTTAAACTTTTTTCTCGAAGCTCAATTTATATTTGATTTAGTTAGAATGCAAGCCGACATCTGAACAACTAAAATGAAGATATGTGAAGCTACTAAAAGAAAATGAGCATTCAACTTCTTTATATTTTGTTTATAAGTCTTTTATTACAGAGTACAGACCCCCTTTTTTTTTGTACTCACCATCTACACTTGGGAATTGACTGAAATTTTGGTCAGTCTCAATAACATGTTAAATCTCTACAACTATTTTTTCCATCAGTTTTCGTAACATTTATTTGATGGTAACAGGTTAAAGATTATGATGCTACACTTGATTTGGAACTAGACTCAATGGAGAAGTTTGTGCTCCAATGCTTGGCCTTCTATCAGGTAGGGTTTGACTTAATGGTATAGCTTATTACTTGTTAGACATGTGCCCTGTAGTGCTCTTCTTTTGAATATTTAAATTATTCCAGGTATTCAAGAATGCAACTGGTAGCCATAACCACCATTTGCACTGTATATGATTATATATGCAGGGTTGCTAACTTGCCCAATCCTTGAGCAAGTTGGCCTTGTGCCACTTTTATTGAATTTAAATTACCCCTAAATATAGTGTTTTTGAGCTTTTAAATGTCAAATCAGTGAAAATGAGGAAAACCCTTCAACTCTCTCCCATCAAAGCATGGTTCTCTCTCCGTAGCTCTTGTTTTCTATGCTTTGATTGCTGAACAAAAAATTTTCACATCTGAAAAGTTTGGAGAAATCTATGATGATTTTTGTTACTGAAATCACTGCTTTTGATATGGAAGAAATATATATATATATATATATATATATATATATATATATATATATATATATATATATTGAATTGCTATCTGATTGTTTGCTCACAATATAATGATTAGATTATATTTATAATCTTGACGCATTTAAAACTTGTGTCATACTAGAAGACAGGAAAAGGTTCAAACTTGACTTTCAAAAGAAAAGAAGTTCAACCCTGTAGTGTACACAGTTTTTTCAATTTTCAAAGTTCGTTATTTAATTGCGTAAAGATTGGCATGTGGGTTCCTATTGGTTGATTAAAAAATTGAAGTGGTAAGTGAATTCAATTATCTCTTATAAATTGATCATGAAAGGCCTTTCTGTTTGTTTGATTAGTTCAAAAACTGCAGTGAAGAGAGAAAAGATGTGAAGGGAGAATAAGTGAGATGAAGGTTTTTGTTAGCTTGACATGTATCCGTAAAACCCTCTTTCTAAGGGTAAACTAAGTCTGGGAAAAATAGGCACAAGGGGTGCACAAGTTAGCACCCCCTATATGTAATATAAACATTTTAAGTTTTGAAACTTATTTTGGACTTTGTTTCAGCATAAGATTGGAATTACCTGGTCACCATGTTGAATAAGATGTTCTTACTTCCCTTTTTCATAATACAATTGTTTGGCTCGTGAGTTGAATATGCAGAATACAGGTGGCCTCTACTGTACCTTCTTTCGCATTCCAGCAGCAATGCCTTTTAAAGAATATTAGGTTTTCTTTTCTATGAATTTTGAAACATTACAAAGAAGTATCATAACTGCAACATTTTATTTAGCCACTTATTTCCTTTTTTATTTTAACTGAAAGCTTTATGTTTTAAGCGCCATTTGTTTTTTCAACTGATATCATAATGTAGTCAATCCACATGTAATTTAGAGTGACATGGTTTATTACGACAATGCCTTTGCTTTTACTGAGGCATTGGAGACAGCCCCGTACTATTTAATAAACCAATTGGGTAGTTATCACATTTAAACCCAAGGAAGTGTACAACTGACCCTAATTTTTGAAGAAAGGGGGTTCTAAATTAAACTCTTTTATTTTGCAGAAAGAAATTGCTTTGTACACAGCTTCAAAAATCAACAGTGAGTTCTGCTGGTTTGACATTGATGGAGATATTGATCCTCTGTTTAAGGTGATAGTTATTGAGAAATTTACTTATTCCACAATCTCATACTCTTTGCTATTACTGCTTTACATCTCATGCCTTAATTTTAGGGTTTTTGTTTTTGGTATTTTATTTTATTTTATTTTATTGTGTACATGCTTGTGGACTCCATGAATATTTTGTTTTGAGAGCTCACTATAGCGTTTTAGACTTTTCTTTCAGATATAATATCATATTGTGTGATTTACTATTCATCCATCAACTTGCATGTTATTAACTTAATTGGAAAAGCACTTTGGTCTGAATTCCAACAGCCTTGATAAAATTGGGAAGAAATAGCAAAACACTTCCTCAGTGCAATTTAGACAAGTACCAACTGGCTTGTTTACATTAAAATCTCTCAATGCTTTCATGGACTATTCTGATGAAGCAAAGTGCTTTATAATTGAAATAACTTTCTTTTAGGCGTGTTCTTCATGCCCATATTTACATTGAGTTATGTCATGATGGAATTTTCAGGAGTACTGGTGCAAAAGATTGCACCCTAAGAATGTGTGTGAAAAAGTTTATAGACAACCTCCTCTGCGGGATTCTCTGAAAAAGGGTAAACTTAGAAAGCAAGATTTTGCCACAACAAAGCAGAAGATTGCTCTATTAGCAGCTGCAGATTCGATTGGCCAGAAGATTCAATATGATTGTTACGGCTTCTTATCCAATAGACGACAGGTAACTGATTTTGCGAACATATTTAAATTAATCTTTTTCTTATAGTGTTTCTATGGTTTCTTCATTTTCTTTTTATGTTCTCAGTATTTGTCCATGTAAAATCATTTTGCATCTTTCTTGTTTCCAGAATGATTGTTATATGTGAAGTTTCCATATTATTTTAATGTTTTTTCCATGTAGTTTTGAAATTGAAACAAGTTGATATCATGTTGCACTAGTTCTTGTGGTCGAAGTGACTAATTTGGATGCTAAAACTAAGAATTGATGTGATCAAGTTAGTTACTTGAAACAAAGAATGAATTTCACCTCTGATACACTTGTAGTTTTTGTAATGCTTGTGAATTTTATTGTTTTATTTTCATCTGTTTGGTTCAAATTGAAGATTATAAAACCATTGAGATGTGTTCTTCTCTAACCTTTATTTTTTTGCAGGGTGCTTTGCTTTGTATTTCATCTTACAGTATGGAGCTAGAAAATCCTTATTCTGAGTGTTAGGTTGGCAGACAAAATAGATAGAACAAACATTGTTATGGCATTTAAACGGTTAATGACTGTTAATTCTTAGCTAATGTCAGAAATATAGACCATTTGAAATGGATTTAGGACTTTAAATAATTACAATTTTATTGGAGATTTTATGGATGTGAACATTAAGTATTTCTGATCTACTTCTGCTAGTGTATCAGAGTTTCCTGCCGCTGTTTCAGTTAAAATTGTCTCCATATGTTCCTAAGTGATGTGTCAGACAATCTTGTTAGCCTTGTCATTTCAAACTACACTCGCGAAGCACTATCTAGATTTCTGGTGTTCACATTCTAATAAATGATCCGGTCATTTCTAGAGAATTTCTCACTTATCTGAAGAGGCCTGCTAATAGTCTTATCAGGGTTCACCACAGTTTTTCAATTCTCTTTCAAGAAGTAGATTTATTTTTTTTATTTCCTGTCAATTGTCAAAGAATTTGAGTATATTAATAGATTCATTTTCTGTTACATGTCAGCATCGTATGGCAGGATTAGCCATTATTGAAATTGCACAAAAGGTTGCAAAAGCATGGCGTTCTTTACAAAATGAATGGAAGCATTCTAATAAAAGCACATCAAAATATGGTAAACGTGTCCGGAGAAGAATCAACATACCCAGCCAGAATAGAGGTGGGGCAGGTTGTAGTACGAGTAGTTCCTCTGAAACGACAACCTCATATGGTGTTCTTGAAGATAGATCATCTGGCCGTTCTACGATGTCATGGAAAGATGTTTACTCGATGGCTGTCAAATGGAGGCAGATATCTGAACCTTGTGACCCAGTTGTTTGGGTTAACAAGCTAAGGTATCCTCTTCATCTACCAAATTGAGTAAAATCTGTTGGGATTGCATACGTTTTGTAACAGTGCTATTTACCGGTTGTGTGATTTTCATTGCTGCCTTGTTACTTTGTTTGGAATAGAATGACTGAAAACTATGGTTTTAACTATTTTTGGTTATTTTTTTCTTTTTAATGTGAAACATGGCCATCATTTTTATTCTTCATAAAACATTAAACTCAAGCAAAAGCAGTACTGTCAAATCAAGACAACTCCTTTACTATCTCTTACCTTATTCGCATGTGAGTTCCCATTCAAACCTGCACTTTCTGCTACTAGTCGACTCCATATGTAGATCTCACCTTTGTTGAGTTGCTAGAGTTATTCATGTGATGCCGAATCCAAACAATTCAGAAAAAAATTTCTACTTTTGTTTTATGTTTTTGAAAGTTTCAGATGAATGGTTTAATATGCTCTTCCTTTCTCCCATTGTTTGTTTTCGTGTTAATTCGGTATCCTTGCAATTCAGTGAGGAATTCAATTCTGGATTTGGGTCTCACACACCAATGATTCTTGGACAAGCGAAAGTTATTCGCTACTATCAAAATTTTGAAAGGTGATACCTGGTTCTGATTTCTTTTAGATCAATATTGTCTCTATAAATGCTCACTACTGGTTGGCACTGCAGAACATTTGATGTTGCAAAAACAATCATGAAGGATAAACTCTTTGTGCACAACAAGTCAGACAACATCATTGATTTGCCCAAAGATAAAATTCAAGCTGTGAGCATTTCAACTCTGTTTCCATAGATGATCTCCCTCCATTTTTTTCTTTCCATGATGCTCAAAATAGGATGTTGTGTGTATAATTTTTTTGTAATGTGAATCATCTAAAATGTACAAGTGAAAGCTACTTAAATAGTAAGCTATGAAAGAGGTCAACTAGTTCCTGAAAGACAACAATTCAGGTGTTGATCGGCTCTTGCTTGATTTTAACTGTTTGAAAGTCTTCGTCTTCGTCATCTTCTTCTTCTTTATTTTGAATGGCTGTACTGTTTAAAAGCCTATGAAATGAATAACATCCATAATTTATGAATTCATTATTACATTCTGATAAGGCATTCCAGTTGATCAAATATTGTCTCAATTGATGTTGTTGGGTATTGGTTAAGAAAAAAGAATGGTTTATGCACAAGGCTAATGTTGAGATGCCATGTGCAGATTATAGATGCTAAAAACTGTTCTGATCTATACAACGTAGTTGGTGAGGACTTCTGGTTGGCTACATTGTGCAGCAGCACAGCATTTGAAGAGTAATTATCTTTTTAATTCAAAGTGCAATGCAGTGAGCATATAAAGTTTCTTTCATTAACATTATTCTTGGCTTTTCACAATCATTTCAGGAAGCAACTTGAGGGCACGAGGATTACTCTAGTGAAGATGTAAATACCTTTATTATTATTGTTGTTGTTGTTGCTGTTGCTACTCATTGTTTCTTTCTTCTTTTATTTGATAATATACACTCTTCTAATTCTTTTTTTTTTTTTTGTGGAAATATTAAATGATTCTTTCAGGGGTGAAGGTGGATTTGACTTTGCAATCAGAACACCTTGTATGCCATCTAGATGGGATGACTTTGATGCAGAAATGACAATGGCATGGGAAGTAAGTCAACCAAGTCCTCAAAATAGTAGACCAAAACTCTAGGCATGTTTACTATCGTGCTTTCGTTTCTCTATTAAATTTTTTTCTGTTCTGATTAGCTCATCTGTATTTTTTTAAAATGATCCTTCAGTGTGTCATTTCTGACGTTCTAACTGAGCTTATGCTATTTCAATTGATTCCAAATAGAAACAGAAGATGTGCTAGCCATTTAAAAATGGAGTAGAAGAAGCTATGTCTGTTTCCCTTTAGGTTCTTATCTACCTGTGGTGTTTATCACAAGGTAGCTTTGAGAACTTCGTGTGCTTAATTGACAATTATAATGGATGCTTTAGTGGTTGAGTGACAAAGGAGGACTTCAAGATTTGGGTTTGACTTAGGAGTGATCTTTTTACCACCGAGACGTCAATGTAACTGTACTTCAAGCCTTTGTACCATCCATTCTGGCTATTTTTTGATATTGTAACTCTTCTGGTTGGAGCTAGACCTGATGGATGATCAAGTTTAATAAATTCTGTACATGAGTTTATACATGCCCTACTTGATAAGGTCCTAAAATTAGCAACAAAACTGTACGAACCCACAACTTGGTGAAATTGCAATTACTTTCCTCAGCGGATCTGTGCTCTTTCCTTGGACTCTAGCCCCCATAAGCAGACTGGTAGCTCATTGTTATATCATGAAGTTTTGCTCATGTGTCAGAGTCATGGTGTTGCTATTTAACACACCCACCTGCATTTTGCATTTTCTGCTGATGTTTGTTCTTTCTATTAAGACTGAGTAGTGGGTTTGGATTTGTAGGCTGTGTGCAATGCTTATTGCGGTGAAACTTATGGGTCAACTGATTTTGATGTCCTTGAAAATGTTAGAGATGCAATTCTAAGGATGACTTATTACTGGTATGATACATTTATGTTAATTGTGTTGAAATAATTGATCTTGGATAAGTTAAGGCTCTGTTTAATGATTTCTGGAATGTTTTTTAGGTACAATTTTATGCCATTGTCTAGAGGCTCTGCTGTTGTTGGGTTTACCGTTCTGCTTGGATTACTTCTTGCTGCAAATATGGAGTTTACCGGGAAAATCCCAAAGGGTATGCAGGTGGACTGGGAAGCCATTCTGAATTTTGATCCTAACTCCTTTGCAGAATCCGTTAAGAGGTGGTTGTATCCTTCTCTAAAGATTACGACATCTTGGAAAGATTATCCAGATGTCGCATCGACTTTGGCAACAACAGGATCTGTAGTTGCTGCTCTGAGCTCCTATGATGATTGACCTCCTATGAATACAGAGCAGGTAAGTTAGATGCATTATATGTTTGAGGGGTAATTCATGATTGAGCTCCTATGAATTGTTGATCCATAATTCTTATAAATGGTGTGGTATTTTTACCATGAGAACTAGGAGTAACTATTAATGCTTTGCAAAACTCAAAAAACGTAATAGCATCTTGTTTCTGAGCATACAAATGGTTCTAACAAGCGTTCTGACTATGCAACTTCAACCTCAATGCAGTGAGCAAAGCGATGTGTTGCTCTTCCCTTGAATGGAGTCCTCTCTTCATGTGGACCAGAATCTCGCCCATTTAGACAACAGATGCCTCCGTTCCATACCACACCAATTTAGCAATCTTGCAGGCATTATGTGTTGTACAACATCTTAGAATAATATAGTCGCAAAGCTTTAACCGTTGCAGATCTCCATATATTCAAAAATAAATGCTCATGTTTGCAGAAGTCTGTTCATTAGGATAAATAAACAACATATCATTAGCTTTGTCGTTGTGTTTCATTTGGCTTGGTAATGATTGTATTTGATCGACATTTTCCTTTGCTGGTTTTGAGCACCTGCTTGCATCCATTGGTTGTGTGCTGCATCTTCCCGCCGGAAACTGTGCCAACGCCCGCACTCTATTGTCCTTCCATCTAGATAACAACCATGTGGAAAGTTGAATACAAGGTGTAGCTCATTTTATATGCTTGGTTTATGTAATGTTTGTTTTTTATGCATTGATTTGTCTATGTATGTGAAGCTTAAGATTCTTCATCGCTTTTTCTGTCCCCCCCCGGTAGAATGTATATGAGGTCACTAAACTGGGTCCGTAATGGAAGGCTCGTTGTGAATGCACGCACCCACCCACCCACCCACCCACCCACCCACCCACCATCCTCGATAGAGCCAGCTAACGTTAATGCACGATAAAACACTCTTTTATTAACGGGAGATGAACAATATTAATAACCAATACCTCAATTTTCAACAGTAAAGAACAATTAGTGAGTTAGGTAAGATATCCCACATGCAAAATCTAGATTAGGTATTAGAAAAGATTTTGGTTAGATTTTCCAGTGGGAATTACGGTCTTCATTAGATAACAGGTCGTAATCCGTAAGCATCAATGTTTTTTGTGGGGAAATTTCAAGGTAGGTTTTCCGTTTGTCAGCTCGATAAAAGTTGTGGAGAAATGGTTAAGACAGAACTAAGGCAACAAGAGTATAAAATTTAAATGGCCTTCAGGTATCAACGAAGACAGCTTTGAAATCGTGAGCCGTGGCTAGATGACAGTGCTTTTAATTTATACTAGCTCTAGCTTGTTACAGTCATATAAGCGAGTCCATGTCTCTCTGTTTCTATTATTATTGTTATGGGCATGGCCATACAAGAGGACGTTGATCTGCCTTGAAGCTTCCAAATTCATTTCTCGGATTTACACAACTATTCAACACATCTCACTGCATCTTGAGCTGCCAATTCTGCAGCAATGGCCAGCAGCGTCTTTTCTCTGCCTTGGCCTACCTTGCTTGCTTCTACTTCTCCGTTCCCCTTCCATAAACGATCCATCTGGAACTGAATCTGGCAAAGAACAAAGCTAATTTATGCTTTATGGACATAATTCAATCAATAATGCAATCTCAATGATTATTTTGATTAAATAACTATCTAATCCTGTTAGTATTAAAAGCGGCTTAGAGAGCAAATTCTTCTTGCACAGTGGACATCCAATTAGACCCGCAGAAATGAAATGATAATAGAAAAAGAGTTTCATTTTTATGAATATTAAGGTTACCACTCACCATTTCTCTCTTTGATCTCTGTCACTTGGCATCGGTCCTCCCCATGCTCTAGTACTTTTGGTTTTTCTACTTCAGCTTCATATTTGTCTTTTGACTTGGCAACAGTTGCGAAAAGCCATGTTGCATTCATTTGCTTGTGAATCATACGTGCTGCGAAGTATGGGATCTTGGCATTCTTGGTTTTCTCAGCTTTCATGCGTCCATGGATGAACATTAAGCAGTCCATCAAACTCTCCTTAGCTAACCCTTTCATATCATAAGCCTGTGCCCTTCTCCAAAGGCTCTTCCTGTGAGGATTCGCAGTAGTGGATAGGCACAAGGCTCTAGTTGTGTCACTGATTACAGCTTCAGGGTTGTTAAGCAGCAAGTAACCCTGAGCTCTATTACTATACAGAACTATCCTCTCCTTTCTCATCTTTGATGGGCACAAATCCAGGGCTTTTGTGTATCTGGTAACAGCTTTTTCAACGTGGCCAGACCAAAACTTTTTGTTTCCTTCTTGTTTCAGCATGCCTACCAAGTTTTTTCTCTCTTTCAGCTCTTCTTCAGACATTAGCTCCTCTCTCTTTCTTCTCTCTACCATCAAATCCCATGTCTCCTTTAATGCTCTCTCAGCATCTTGGCTACTCAACTTTAAGTCACCATATTTGATCTTATGGTAATCCTGTAAGAGTGCCTGTGTTATTGCTTCTCCGACTTTTTTTCTTTCATTAAGGCTTCTTAGCTCTACCAAATCAGCCAGAGATAAAGCTGCGGTGTTTATGACTATATATCTTGTATCTGTGTCTTTTAGAAGTAAGAGAAGACAATCAATAGCCATACACTGCCAATCATCAGAAGATCTTGAGATATTGCATAAAATCTCTATCACTTCTTTGGAATTCGCTAAACTCTCTCTTCCAGTCTTGAAGTTGCACAGAGTTCTGATGCATCCTATTCCACTAGGCGATGCGCAATTTGCCAAGCCACCCCACATGCCGCCCAACTCCTTCAGGAAGTGTTTGTTGCAGATAAGATTTAGTGATCTTCCTTTGCAAGCAAAGCAGTTTAAGAGATGCAAGGACCAGCACTGTAACTGACTAGCCCATTCCTCAGCCTTTCTGTTCTCTATCTCCAAGTCGCCAAGCCCAGTTGTAAGGAGGTCCGAATGGTACTTCACTCTCTTGCTATCTTTTACACCAATAAACCTTCTGTAGACGGTTTTAATGCAATTGCAAGCTATTTCCATGGCCAACTTTATGATTTCAACTTCATGCTCGGCAATGGCTTCAAAGGTTCTCGCATGGCTAGCCAAGTGGCCTAGTGATCGAACCGCAACTCTTTGCTCAACCCAACTGATTTTGCCTCTCAGAAGTTCTATTAGAGGTAGAACCACATTCGATTTAACTGCTTTCTCGGCAAATTGAACTTTGTTCATGGTGTATGAACCAATAATATGCGCTGCATAGTATGGGATGTAGATGTTTTGATCTCTAAGGAGCCATTCCTTATCGTTAACGGCTCTCTGGATCAGTTTTCCCATGCACTCAAAGACGCCAAGGGATGGGAACTCAGGATCATCAGGTTGAGTCATGGCAATGTTCCAGATCCCACGTAGGACCAAGACATGTTCTTGATCATCTCTCAGGGGCATTTCTTTGAAGCATCGAGCTAGTTTGGCTTTTCTGAGAGACGGGTCATGTTCATTCATGGTGCAAAAGAAACATGAAGGATTGGTGCATGCTGGTTCTTGGACCGAACTGATCCTGTCAAGTGACTTCTTTTGAGATTGTGACTCCATTGGAGGTTTGCGCAATGAGTAGAGTCGTCGAGTTTTTTGAATTCTCGTGGTGGGGTGATATACTTAACATGTAAGTTCAGTACTGCCTGTGAGAGGGGGGGGAGAGATAATTACACTTTAAGCAAGCAGCAGCCACTAATAAAGTAACGTCCAAAACTAGGCTGAATCATATTCACAGGTGGGCAGAAAGAGAGAGAAATATTTTAGTGGAAATGAAACCAAGTTGGAATTAACAAGTCTTGAACAGGAAACGAAGTATTTCCTCTGTAAAACATTCCTCGAAGCACTTTAGAGCAGCCGCACTCGAAGTCAATTATACTAGAAATGGTCAGTGGACCGGACTGGAATAGCATACACAGGCATCAACCCATTAGCTTCAAATAACAATATTCATGAAAAGCAGAGACTTCAAAGACTACAAGCATCCATATTAGCTGCAGATCAGGACTCAAGTCAGTCATGATGATCCCCATTTAGAATTAGATCCCTTTAGAGCCAAGAAACTTGCCCTGGTCCCCCCCATATGAAGCCAATCAAAGTGCTCTGTTTTCCAAATAATCTATTAACTAGCCATACGCACCACATTTCATAAACACTAAAGCCTGCTTCTCAGTTAGTTTCCAACTCAAAAAGTGCAGTAGAAATCCCAAAGTATGCTCATGCAAGTACAGCCGGGTTGGTCTCAAGAAAATGCGGCTACCAAAATGCAATCTCTAACTGCAGGAAAAGCATGATTAGTCCCATATTTTGACTATGTATGTATGGGAACTTGGTTTAATAATGTTCCTGCGCATATTAAAGTAGGCAAAGTGAGTCTTTCTTTTTTAGCATGATTATGAACACGGCCATGATCATGATCATATTATCCACATACAGTTGAGTTCAGATCTTGACGTGTGTGTGTGTGTCTGCATATAAATGCCATAGCTCTTTTAGTTTGTCGTTATGTGTGCACCAGCATGAATCTTAAGGCACATGACAAAAGATAGGCAACTTAGAGTGGACGAGAAGGCGTAATTCCTGGATAAAGTCTGCAGCAAGAATGAATGGAATATTTAATTTCAAAGATTTCTTTAATTTTGCGAGCATACCACCAAATTAAGGTCATTACAACTTGAATTTTAAAATTAGATGGAAGAACATAAAATATGTTCATAGTAGTCTTTTTATTCTTTCATTTCAAAAGAATTTTTTTTAAATTAAATTTTTTTTCTTTACTTCAAATTAATTTTTTTAATGTTTTTAAATTGTTTTGATATATCAATTTAAATTTTTAAAAATAAAAAGAATATTATTTCAATACATGTTTATAAAAAATAAAAAACAGCTTCTACAAATAAATTAAAATAAAATAAAATAATTATTTCAATGCTTGTTATAGTAAAAATTATCCGTCATTATAATACCAAATATGCATTTAATTTCACTCCCATATAATGATGAGAACAGAATATACAGCTAATTAAATGTTAGTACGAAGAGCATTCTATTAATTATTCTCTTTCCTTTCATTTTGTCGCAATCTCTATGAAAAACAAGTTGCGAGAGGACCCTCCCTCCCTCCCTCCCTCCCTTGTCTTCTTCCCTCCTACGTACGGACTTCTTTTCTCCCCATTTCCTTTCTTTTCAAGTTTTAGTGATCAATGGTCCTCGATTCTTAATTCATATCACAACAACATCTATTTATGTCATTATGCTCACAGCGTTCTCGATCCTCCAAGATTCTTGCTATAAACATCAGCAAACATTTCAAATAGATGGACATGGTGGTGTGATATGGATAACGATGCAGAGCTTCTTGAAATGGACATGGTTGTCCACTATGCTGTTTGTTCCTCAATTGCATAGAATTTTGTTACAGAAATTTAAAAAAA
>Ga0325414_1001592_pt1 | contig 22146 bp, 20 predicted proteins | sample PopdelMetagenome_8_FD_206183 | JGI IMG/M metagenome (GOLD analysis project Ga0325414, IMG submission 206183) | Populus deltoides microbial communities from Bellville, Georgia, United States - Leaf-PdKOR-R3 | ecosystem: Host-associated > Plants > Phyllosphere > Phylloplane/Leaf | place: USA... | reverse complement strand
TGAGTTATCGGTGGTTGAATTGTGATTGGAGATTCTTAATCGTAATGTTGAAAAGGTGTTGCTTGCAGAATGGAGTGATGCAGACTCATGATGAAGAAACTCGGAAGTTTTTCAAGCATTCTTCAGTGAATTGTGTGTTGTCACCTCGTTATGCTAGCAGTAAGCTCAGCATTTTCAGGCAGCAGGCATGCTTAGTTTTCCACTTACTGTACAATCATTTTCTTCATCAATTCTAGCATGACTAATCACTAATACAGTGATTGTTTGATTATTAGAATTGCTTGCTTATCATATGAGCAGTGGTTTGCAGTTTTTTCTGGGCCTAGACAGGGCGATACTTCTGGCCACATCTTTGATCATGCTACCTTGTCCTGTTTCTTAAAAAGTTAATAAAGGATTGAGGAATTAGAAATAGAAGGAAAATAGGTTTATTAAAGATGAAGTCACACCTGTTTATTGTATTTTATCCTCAATCCAGAGTGAATTATTAACAAATCATCAAACTTAGACATGTGTGTCAAAATGTCCAAATTTGGTTTGATTATGAATGAAAGCCTGGTTCATTCTTTAGCCAGGTGATTCTTGAAAGAGATCTGTTGTCCATGTAATGTCTGTATCATTTTTAAATGAATTTGTTAGTGACTGTTATATAAACTATTAAATGGGAAAAGATGTTATGCTAACATTGTCTAATCAAGGATATGTTTCTTTGATGCTGGTGATATCTATAAAATTCACTCGGAATGCCTCTATAAGTCTAACATCCATAGATTTCACTCTTATGTTTTCTGATTGAACAGCACCTTTGCTGACAGCTTTATTGTGATATCTATTTTCAGGTCATTGGGACCCTCTATACACACCATCAGAAATGTGTACTTGTGGATACACAGGCATCTGGAAACAACCGGAAGATAACTGCTTTTATAGGGGGTCTAGATCTTTGTGATGGCCGCTATGATACACCAGAACATCGCTTATTTCGGGATCTTGACACTGTATTTCGGGATGATTATCATAATCCAACTTTTCCAGTGAGTATTCAATTTCTCTGATGATACACTGTGATCAATCTTCATGTTCAGGATTTATATTTAGCATGCTCTTCCAGATCATTGACACTAGCATAGCGAACTATCCATTTACTTTGTACGTTCTTTTAATGGCAGGCAGGAACAAAGGGTCCAAGGCAACCATGGCATGATTTGCATTGCAGAATTGAAGGGCCTGCTGCATATGATGTGCTTACTAACTTTGAGCAGCGATGGAGGAAAGCCTCAAAATGGTCAGAGTTTGGACGAAGTTTCAAAAGGGCAACTCATTGGCGTGACGATGCATTAATAAAGTTAGAACGGATCTCATGGATACTTGGTCCTTCCCCATCAGTCCCTAATGATGATCCTACATTATGGGTGTCTGAGGAAGATGACCCTGAAAACTGGCATGTTCAGGTTCATTAGCATGCACTTTTCTATGCAAACCTTTTGGACTTCTTAAAGTCTTTGTAACATTAAATTTTCATTAGTGGCTCTTGTGAATTGACAGGTTTTCCGATCTATAGATTCAGGATCTTTGAAAGGATTTCCCAAAGATGTTTATCAAGCTGAAAAACAGGTTAATTTTTTTGTAGATTGGAAAAAAAAAAATAGCGTGTGACCTTTCTGTTGATTTGGCATGACCATCACCGCATTTGAATTTTTACATTACCGTAATTGATCAAATTCTATTTCATCTTTTTGTTGCAGAATCTCGTTTGTGCTAAAAATCTGGTTATTGACAAGAGCATTCAGAGAGCATACATTCAGGCAATCAGATCTGCCCAACACTTCATATATATTGAGAATCAATATTTCCTTGGGTCATCATTTGCGTGGTCGGATTATAAAAATGCAGGTTATTTCACTGTCTAAAATATACTTAAACAGTCACCTCATCTATACTGCTAAAATAAACCTTTTCTAACAGAGCATATGTCTTCTGTCTTAAACTCATAATCCTGGATTTAAAAACATTTCAGCTATTAATTTAGGTCTAGGTCACAGTAATACCTATTGTTTACTTGACTTTCATATCTGCCTCAGAAATTCTCATAAAAGGCACTTTTCCTTTTATTTTAACCATTTTTTTTCTTTTTGGTATGATTAGGTGCTGAAAACTTAATTCCGATGGAGTTGGCATTGAAGATTGCAAGTAAAATAAGAGCAAAGGAGAGATTTGCTGTTTATGTAGTAATACCAATGTGGCCCGAGGGCGTTCCCACTTCCGCCTCTGTTCAAGAAATCCTCTTTTGGCAGGTGATTTTACATGCAATTTTTGTTATTTCTTAAGCGCAAGTTGAGAACACTGCAAGGATGGAGAGGAAGATTCAATTTTTTATTTTTTTATTTTTAAAGTTTACCACATTTGCATCGCTTAAGAGTGAGACTATGTTCCAGATAAACCTTTTGTATCTTTTGTTGCATTTTTATAAAAAAATTTAATCTGCTTTCCTACCTTTATGCCATGCTTTCTGCTGGTAAAGGCAATTCTGTAAATCTCCATATTTTGCTGCTGTTAATTTCTTGAGCTATGGCAGTCATTTGTTTTCTTTGCAAGAGGGAAATTGTGTCCTACTTTATTTGCCATATGAATTTTATCCATGTGACTAATGTGTTTTTTTTCTGTTACAGGGACAGACAATGCAAATGATGTATGAAGTCATAGCAAATGAGTTGAAATCCATGAATCTTGAGAATTCACACCCACAAGACTACCTAAATTTCTACTGTCTTGGTAATAGGGAAGAGGTGCCAGGTTCAAACAATTCTGGTGATCAAACGGTAACAATACTGCACGGAACTTATCTTCCACTTATCCAATGATCACACATTCTTTTCCAAGATAAAAACTTCTGATAACTAAAAAGGATCGATTGACTTCAATTCATTCATTGAGTGGAAAACGGGGAAGAGGCAGAGTTATTATAGTTCCATTGATACACTAGCTAATTTCAAGCATTGCATCATATATGTTCCTTTTGTCTTGATAATTTGGTGGTGACCATTTTTCAGGTTTCAATGTCTCAAAAATTTCAACGGTTTATGATTTACGTACATGCAAAGGGAATGGTAGTCGATGATGAGTACGTAATACTGGGGTCTGCCAACATTAACCAACGATCTATGGCCGGTTCAAGGGATACCGAGATTGCGATGGGTGCATATCAGCCCCATCATACATGGAACAATAAGAAGAGGCATCCACTAGGCCAGGTTTATACCTTCATAATTGTAGTTCAAACCTGAAACAATTGCGTCCTTCAGTTTTATTGCCTCCATTCTAGGATATCCCAGAGCCCAAGCCAATTTAATTGCTATTGAACATATTCTCATTGGATATGCCTTTGTAAGGATCCTAACCTCGGTTAGCTGATCAAGCTTATTGATGTGTCTTCTTCAGGTATACGGATATCGAATGTCTCTCTGGGCAGAACACTTGGGGTTGGTTGATAACTTGTTTAAAGAGCCTGAAAGTCTGGATTGTGTCAAGAGTGTGAACAAAATCGCTGAAGATAACTGGAAGAAGTTCACGGCGGAGAATTTTACACTATTGCAAGGACACCTTCTTAAATACCCTGTGCAGGTAGATGGAAATGGTAAAGTAAGCCCCTTGCCAGGACAAGAGACTTTCCCAGATGTTGGTGGTAAGGTGCTCGGAGTCCGTACAAACCTCCCTGATGCATTAACTACATAGGTTCCAGTTTTGTTTTCATTTACGAGAGACAACAACATACAGCTTATACTGATTCAATCAAGGTCTAGAGCCTTCTCAACTGTGCAGTTTACTGGTGGCTGCCAATGTACTATAATTCCAATTTGAATTTACTTAACGGAATGGTGAATAAAAAGATTAGTCTGATGAATTCTGTATCTAGATCTGGCCACAGAAAGAGCTTCGACAGTGCATTTTCCACTTATATTTTATAATTCTGCAGCTAGGGAAAAGGGGAAACTAGATCTGCAAGAATTATCTGGTAATTAATGTATAGGATACAAACGGCACACGAATGCTCAAAGATGAAACATGATGCATCACAAAAACTACAACGTTGATAAAAATTAAAGGGCATCATACAATCTCTGTCCATCCCTGACACTCTCATTACTGCTTTCCAAAAAAATAAGAAGAGACACGTGAGATGATCCTTACAGATTCTTCATGTAATTAAACTTAATTAACGATCACTTTTCCCACCATGCCAGCTCCCTGGTGAGGAGAACAGTAGAAAGTGTATTCACCTTTGTCGCTCAAGGCAACTTCGAAAGTCTCTCCTTTGGCGTTGAGGAGATCCTCCTCGCTCATGGAGATTTTTGACACATCAACCCCACTTGGAACAGCGTCCTCGTCGAAGAGAACGTTATGTGGGAACCCGGCATTGTTCTTGAAGACAATCTTTTCACCAGCGGGTACAGAGAATTCGCTGGGAACAAAAGCCAATGATCCATCATCACCTCCAAGCAAGACGTCAACGGCCATAGCATTGCTAGCAATCATTGCGCTAGCAGCGGTGGCGACAACAGCAGCACCGACTTCTTTCAATGAAGCCTTGATGCTGAGCCTTGGAAGTGGAGAGGCTGAAACCTTGGCACTGGCACTGACTTTGGCATTGGAGGCACTGGCTGCCTTAAGACCGGTGAAAGATGGGATAGATACAGCAGCAGAGGTGACAGTGGCCATTCTTGAACTTTTTTGTCCTGGTTTTTGCTGGTCTTGTTTGTGTTGTGTGCTGAAGGCGATTAATCGGAAGGAGAAGGGAATCTAGCTGGTTTTAATGGCGATGGAGTGCAAATGTGAGGCTGAGAGGTTCTTTTTGTGTGGTTTATATTTTGCAGTTGAATGTGTGATTAGATAATGCGTGGCAAAGTGAATGGGCAGAGGAACTGGGTTATCTCTGAGGATTGCTCTCATTGGCTGGTTCGGATGTTCCTGACGTGGCATAAGTGTTTGAGCTGGACAAGAAACTGGTCCTTGATTTTTACCTTATCTTGAAATCTCGGGAGTAAATTATGCTCCCCACTATTTGCCCTTTTGAGAGAAAATATATTTTCTTCTTGACCAAATGTGTAATAAGGAAGTTTAAACTCTCGGAATATTAATATAGTAGTAGGATGGTTTAAAGTGTTTTTTATTTAAAAATATATTAAAATATTTTTTTTAAAAAAGTTATTTTTAATATTAATATGTTAAAACAATTTAAAAATATAAAAATAATTTTATTTTAAATAAATAAATATTAAAATTTTAAAAAACACCGTTTGTGTTATGTTCTCAAACATATCCTAAATCTTACATGTGTTACTAATGAGATGGAGGATATTTTTATAAGAATATTTTTTTATATTTTTATATTTTTAATATTTACATAAAAAATATATAAAAAAATTAATTTGATATTTTTTAAGATAAAAATCAATTTAAAAAACAAATTAAATCGTATAATCAGACAGCTAATCCGTGGACACACTACGTCCATTCACTTTGCCATCCATTATCTAATCACACATTAACTTTGCGAGGCATTTCTGCTCAACAAAACGACTTCACTTCTTTAGTTTTGTTATCCTAGTTTGTTATTAAATGAAGCTAGAAATGGGATCGATCGACAATTAGCTACATGGCTGGCTTTCAAACTACAATTATCGAAGCAGATTCGTGCTGTTCTTTCCCACAGCTGCACACCATCTGTTTCAATCATGTCCTCCAAACAAAATATATGGTAAAGATGGCATCTCTGTAGCAGATATTTTGGCTAATGACGACCCTTACGAGCCCATTTATTTTTATATTTTAAAAGTATTTTTTAAAAAATAATTTTTTATTTTTTATTTAATTTTTTAATATTTTTTATTTTGATACGTTGGTATTAAAAATAAATTTTAAAAAAATAAAAAAAATATTATTTTAATATATTTTTAAACAAAAAAAATTATATTTTAAAAAAACAATTCCTGATACGATTCAGACATCCTTGAAAACCAGAGGAGTTTATTTTTTATTTATTTAAAAAGGAGGTTTGGTGACTTGGTGATAATCATTGATATCACCAGGGTAGTGCCCGTCCAAGATCACTTCACCATAAATAACAACAAATTTAACCACAAGATGCTGTCTAATTTAGACATTTCATTATGCACACATGAAGAGGGCAGTTGAATAATTGGATTAAATGCAACTAATAAGCACTGAAAAATACTATAAATTAGAAGATGCATGTGAATGCAGTCAGGAAAGTAGTCGTACGAGAGTGATCACACTTGAAATGCAAGGCGCTGGAACAATCGAAGGCTTGTTGGACCTTCAATTCAAATAGGCCCAAGAAATCCCTCTCATAGTTGAGAGGCAGAGCAGACTGTAACTACAAGAGTGAACCTCTTCCCTACTCCTTCAGCCCCTTTCGGGCTCGCATTTGCAATGTACTAACGATGCACTGCCCATGTAAAGATATTCCAAGCATCGTTCACTAGCAGATGGTCCTACTCCTACCAAAACAAACTATGCATGAAAGCTGTGTCAAGACCTCTTTCTTGCCCATCAAATAAGACCGTAGATTAATTAGAGAAGCTTGCACAGCACCATTAGCCATCACTTTACCAAGATGCATAGATCAATAGACCACCCGATATTGAAACGAATATTTACTGTTAGAAATTAAAAATTTACCTCCAACTGCAGGTCTCCCAACAAAACAAGGGCTCTGATATCAGGTCTATGCTTTGCTTCAACCATCCCCAATACCTCCAACTGCAGATGGCACAGTGTAGACTTTAAAGTTAAGAAACTTTGGCTTAATGCATCAGTTGCTAGCGCATCCTATTTGCAAGATGCTTAACAGCATATGATTACCCGGTAGTAATTCAGCCAAACTACAAGTAACTTATTACGATTCACATATTGCCACCTGAAGGACTGCAGATCCACTGCAATCTACAGATGGTTCATCCAAAAGCACACATATACTGTCTGATTTTGAAGTCACTAGCTACCAAGTTTTTTAAAAAATCAAAAGAAAATCCCAAAACACCATTTTCCACCATTTCCACCCTGGATCTAGTTTCTAAAAAAAAAGCAAAAAGGAAAGAAAACAAAGAAGACAGGTTTAAAATCTCAGTTCTAACATAAACGCATGTCAAAACTAAAAATCCATTGGAAAAAAGAAGAGATGCTAAGCACTACATATGGATACTGGAAAAATATTGAACATCTCAATCTGCTTGTCTTTCATTCAGCAAAACCTGACCTACCCAACTGCTTGCTCACAGAATCTCATTCTTGAATATAAACAGCTAATTCACTTGGTTTCTTGCATAATATCACCAGAAATTTCTCCAATAACCGTTATTTGTTAAACAAAACTATTCATTGGTCTGACAAATATCATTCTCCAATCGCACATGTTAGAGTTACAATATTTTCTTTTTCCAATAATCAGGAAAAATGTCAGATAAGAAACAATAACTGCTATGATTAGTGACTACCAAACTAGCTTTATTGATATCCACTAATAGGTCTCCATAGAAAGTATAGCACAGGCTTAGGTACTCTGCATTCAAGCACATCAACCAAATAGAGCAGGGTTCCTAGATCCGCAGACTGACATCATATTTATCTTCTACCCTCTTAGGCTCTAATGATGAATTTCTCCTCAAGATATATGAATATCAACCACAAGACCATGTTGTGCCCACCAAAAGGGCTTGAAAAGATTTTCATTTCTCTAACAGTAATTTGTAATATATATGAGGACAAAATGATTAAGAGCAATGCAAACAGGAGACCACGCATCCTCAAAACTTCGACTAGAATGCTTGTCAAGTCACAAATTTCAAGAGATCAAAGCAGACCTATCACAACTTATGCATAATATCAAAATTCTAATCTCACAAGGTTACTGTTTAACAATACCAACACTTGATCTTCCAAATTCCATCGACAACATTGTACGCAATTCCAGATAACGTTTTTTCATTATAAATATTCACTCCTACATTATAACATTCTGTTCAGCTCAAAATGAAACCTCACTTGTTATTAATGACACTAACATTCCAACTAGAACTAATAACAACATGAAAGACCCCCATGTACAACCCCAATATACACCAGTTCCCAGTATAATAAACAGTATGTAAATCATAAGATCAATAATTTTCACCTCTTTAGATCGGAAACACATCGCTACCACCATCATCTCGATCATCATCCACATCAAACAACTTGAATCCACCATCCCATTTAGCGTCTCGATAATTAAAGCCCGGGTTCACGTAGCACTTCATCTCATGAAACAAGTTCAAATTATCCACTAGCTTATGAAACACATTGCAACCGCAACACTGCAAGAGAAATAAATAAATAAAATTTAACAACAAACCCTAACACTCCAAATCAAACAAATAACCAAATTGACCCGATAATTACCTGAACGAAGACAGTGCCATCAGTGTAAGCATGGGGATTGATAGCGCGAGTAGTTCTTTGACCACAAACATTACAAGTGAAGGCCACGCGCATTCGCCTACGTGGAGATTTCGTGAAGAGAGACCACGGGAGAGTCGAGACTTTCTCCGTATTGAATCCGTCCTCGGACACAGCTGTCACTGAAGGTCCTTCCATGCCTGACCCTGAAGTCCATCCTCTCACCGATGCCGCACTCAATACCAATCCCATCGCCGCATCCTAATTCCCGAAATTGCCCCGATATAATCATCAATTTACCAATTTGTCACAGTTAAAAAAAAATTGAAAGAAAAATTAATTTTTTTACCTTGGAGAAAGAGGGGTTGTTGATGAGAGGGACGATGCTGAAATCGTGAGAGCTGGATTGGAGATCCGAATCTTTCTTATCCTCTGAAATTATAAAAATAAAATAAAAACGAATTGTAAAGGAGAGAAATGATAGAGAGAGTGTGGAGGGGACTTACTTTTCGAAGAAACGTGGAATCGGAGGGGTATGGGAGGAGTATTCAGTTCCTTTCGTTTTGGAGAAAAGGAGGAGAGGGAGGAGGAGATTGCGGCGGAGGAACTTAGAGCTTCCATGGCGGAGAAGAGACGCGAAAGTCTTTGCAATGGCAGCGCCAGTAATGCTCGTGTGGAGTTGGGTTTTAGTGTCGGCCGATGCATAGTTTATGGGCTTCATCTCGAACCTATTATTAGCCCAAACTAACAGATGTGGGCTTTTTTCAATCTCTAGCCCAAGGTACGGAAATAAAGAGATATTATACTATTGACGTGTTTGCTATTTTTTTTTTATGGTGCTTAACCAAATAGTATTTGACTATTTATAGGGTCCAATATTTCAACGTTTATTACTAAAAAACCATAGCTTGTACAAGAAATTGTATCCTTTTTTTGTTTGTAAACTATTTTCACGGAAATAAAGAAATTGTTTTACAACTTGAAAGAAGAAATTCAATATTAATTATCAAAATGTAGAATTTGGCTGAAAATATGTGGAATCTTTGAGAATATCTGAACTAAGAAACTTGAACCAAATTAATTCAATTAGTTAATATTTACTCATGTATTTTTTTTTATATATAATAAAGAGCATTCTCGGATTATTTTGTACATTAATCAAATCTTAAGAACATTTTCTTATTACCACAATGTATTCAATAATTTTAATAATTTTTTTAGATGTCATAACAAAGATTTGAATCTTAAGAATTTATAAAAATATATCATCCAATTAATTTATTATAGTTAAATAGTTAGTTACTTCTTTGTTCTACTAAATTCTAACTGAATATTTAACTCGATTTAGATTTAAAAAGGAGCAATATATTAAAAGATGGATATTTGCAGAATATAAAGAGGTTTTCTCGAATTCAAATACTTGAGATTGAAATAATCAAATAAATAAAAGTATAAAACTAGTATTTGATGCATGAATACAAATCCATTATTGGTAAAAAACAAGAAATATTATTGCATTTTTTTAGTTTAAGAATTTCTTGCTTTATTACAAAAGGGAGAGACAAAAGCAACCTTAGAACTCCCACCAACCAGCTAACGGCTAGCTCAGATTCGAGTAGGAAAGGTAAGTCAAAATAGCAGCTGTGTTAAACCCATTGAAACTTGACCCAGCAGCCGCTGTATAAGCACCCATATTAGGGAACACAAGCCAGTCATCAACCTGCAATTCCGGCAACTGATGACCCGTCAAAACCGTGTCAAGAGCATCACACGTCGGTCCGAAAACCGTCGAACTGTAGCTCCTTTCTCCTTTGCACGTGGGATTCGCACTGTTAGAATTGCAAGCTAGAGGTGTGCATGTGATAGTTGCATGATCATTTAAAATACAGTTCAGGGAGCCGTAAATACCGTCATTAATCCAATACTCTCTTAACTCTCCTCTAACACGTTTTCCTATAACGTTGGTGGCTAATGTGAAAGGCGACTCGGCAAAAAAACGGCCCGGCTCAGAAATGATGGTTAGGCCCAGTTCATTTGGGAAATAAGCTTGCAGGGCGGGTTTGATTGCTGTTGCCGCTTCGTCAAATAGGGATCCAGCGGTGAAGCCGCCGCCGATGTTCAGTATCGTCATTCTAGGCATGCCAAGACGAGCTGCGGCTTCAAATACAAATTTAGCTGAAGCTATGGCTCCTTCGTATGCTTGAGAATATGTGGCTCCGCTTCCTATATGGAACGAAACACCAACAACATTGAGCCTAGCCGTTTGAGCGGCTTCGAGAAGAGGCGTGACTTCTTCAAGAAGCGCGCCATATTTGGAACTCAATGGACACCTTGCTCTCCTATCATCAAGGGCTTTAATCCGAATAAGCAATGCACATTTCGGATGCCATTTTTGAATTTTGTCGAGCTCTTCTTTCGAATCAAATGTAGTTAAATTGACACCCACGCTGGCTGCGTATTTGATGTGTGACCCTGGCTTGCATGGATTCGCATAAACGATTCGGTCCGGAGAGACTCCCAGAGATAAAACCAATTCTATCTCGGCCTGGCTAGCACAATCAAAGTTTGAGCCTAGAGCCGCCAATGAACCGAGGAGAGCTGGTTCAGGATTGCATTTGACGGCGTAAAAGGGACGTACCATGGGAAGGGTACGTGTCCACTTGTCAAAGAGGGCAGACACCACTCCTAAATCTAGTACGTAAAAGGGCTCTTTGGTTTCTTGTTCCCTAGAAATTATTGACCGCATAAAATCAGTCAAGCCGGTTTTTGGTAACGTCGTGACCCTCTTGCCTGTAACTCCTGGTGCACCCAATATAACACCTTGGAGGTTCCTGGGGATCGACCCCATGTCTAAAATTTAAGGGCTTGAAGAAAGGAAAATTACCAAGGAAGGAGAGGATTTGAGAGTATTGGAAGGGTTTATATTTGGAGGGTATTTATAGTGATAATTGAAAGAAACAGAAGTCAAGACACTTAGTGTTTGCACCACTATTTGGTGCAAAAAAAAGAAGGAAAAAAAAGGGTGAATTATTGAGTTACCTCTAGAGCTAAAAAGAATCAACAACATTTTTCCTTCTGAAGTGAATTACCTAGCTAGTTTGGTACAAGCCTGTTAAGGGGTTTAGTGTGTGAAGACAAGCTGTTGATTAATTTATGGATGATAAACGTGGGTGGTCGTTTGATGAAGAGTTTGAGGTTGATTAGAACTCTTGTGGGGCAGCTATAACATGGGATGTTCAAAATGATTCTCGTCGTGAAATTTGCGTGCAAGCGGTGAAGGGACGAGTCTGCGTGTAAAATGCGCGATTCTCTTTACTTTGTATTGAAGGACAACAACAGATGTTGAAGGACAGCAACAGATTCCTACTCCTCCTGTAGATCAGATTGCAGAGTTTAACCTCAACACAACTTGCAGAGTTTCAGTTTAAGTCCAACACAAGTTGCAGAGCTTCCTTCTTACTGCAATGTTACGATTGCTCTGCATATATAGTATAGCAGTTAATAGACATAGACTTTGATATGACCATAACTTCCTCTGCTGTAACAGAAATCAAGTGTGTGTGTATATACCTCTGCTGCTGTAACAGAATTGATATGAAATAATATTCTTCTTTTTCTTTGTTTCTTCACTTTGACACTCAAAACTTTTGGCAGTTGGGTTTGGATACAAGAGATACCAAGGGTGGATTTGAATTTCTATAGCTGCTTTGATCTGACGATTATGACCATTGGAACAGCGTAAAGCAGACTAATTTTCTTGAATCGATTCATCCCTTACATCATTCGAAGCTTTTTTCTTGGTACCTTGTTACTCTTTTGTTTTGAACATGGCATGTGGTTGAAGTTCTAGTAAAGCACTCCTTCTGTGACCAGTGACCACACCAACCCAGCTTAGATTTCTTTTCACTATAGTCTTCATTGGACTATCTCAGTTTGTCAAATTTCACGAATACCTCTGTTTTATAACAAGAAACATGTACATGCCCCATGATTTGCACGCAAAACTCCCTTTCTAAGTCCACTGGAAATGAATTAGCCAAATTGATGTTGAGTGAGTAATTTTTTTAGGTGAAGGTTATGCTTTGGATCACGTGTTTCTTTTGGTTCAGTTCAGTGAAGGGCAAGTGAAGAAAATGCTTTGGATCACGTGTTTCTTTTGGTTCAGTTCAGTGAAGGGCAAGTGAAGAAAAGGGAATGTCATATTGTGTTAGGATGGTTGCCATTAATGTGTACCAAGCATTAATGGACGCACCGTAGATTAACAAATGCAACAACTCATCTGCAAACTATTAAATGTCAAAGTTTGGCAGCCACTATAGTTAACAAATGAGCAAGAAGAGATGTTCTTGAAGCCTATAAATAGAGGCATCACTTGAAGAAACATGAGAAAAAGTGCAGAGAAAGATGTGAGATGTATAGGAAAGAGTGAGCTGCCAAGGATAGCAAGCAGTGGCTACCATTGCAGCACTGCAAAGAGAAAAAAAAGTAAGGTTGAGAGTTGCAAATAGTGGATGATTCCTCCTCTTCTATTGTTGTAAATCTTGTTCTTTTTTTATATAATCAAATGGCTTCTCTCGTGAATGTAGATGATTTATCAAATTATATTAAATATTATATCAGTGTGCTTGGTCTCCAATAAACAACAATCATAACATCATGGGTCGAAATTCCTTACATATTGAGATTCCACGGTGCTGATGACTGATGAGTATGATATCAATCTGAAAAAGGGTACCTGTTTATTGAATAAATTTCTATCGCCAAATGTAAGCAAATAGTGCTAACATATTGTTGCGGTAGCTGCTGCTTTTTATGGTCCATTTTGATATATACCTAGTTCAGGCCACTGCTACTTCTGGACTTCCCAGTTAGGAGAGACCGACAGAATGAAGATGGACCAAACTAACTGTATATATCCTGATCTCTATTGGATGTCCTGTTCATATCCGTTAGCACTGTTGCTTTGCATTGAGATGCTGCTGGTACTGTCTCTCTCGGGATTCGTGTTTACTAGTAGAAGAAAAGAAACTGCACAGTTTCACTACTAATTATTTAACACCACGCTAGAATTCACACCCTTTGATCGTCTTGCTATTTTAACTCGATATGCTTCAAATTCAGAAAGAAGATGCAACATCATCTGAATTTCTCAAATGAGATCAAGTTCAGGGACTGATTGTTACCCAAACAGGTAGTGGCAAAATGAACAAGGACCGGTTGTCTTTTAGGCCTCTCTCATAAAAGAAAATATATGGACCGCACGGCTGTTTAATCTGATACGAGGGCGATCCTGGACGCTGGACATTTTTATCATGGAAGTCTCCCATAAAACTTCACAGCAGTTCCTGAGACAATCATCGGTAAAATAGATAGAGTTCCCTTTGCAGTTTGTGAAATCTAGAGCAGATATTGAATGTGAGCAATCCCAACCCAACAACAAGATTTTATCCTCAAGCTATCTACCTCTGACCATTTTGGACCCCCCCTGCATCTAGCTTTTAAGCTACGAATTTACGAGTTTGGTATCGATATGAACATTATATTTCCTGAACCGACCGGCTAATAATAAATGTTCATTTAAGCTTGCCATGGATCATTGCTTGTATCCCCATTGTGGTACTGGGACAGGAGGCGGATCTGCAACATGGATCAATGTTGGAGGGTTATCTGTTTTACAGGTTGAAATTCCTCCCATTTCATCAACTACGTAGAAATTTCCTGAAAGAAACATAATATCGATGGTTGGGGCTGTCTTTTTGGTAAGGAAGTAATAGCCATGGAAGCTGACAAAGAAGATCGTGAGGCTTCTAAGGTAAAGCTGGGTGCCATGATTTGCAAACAGCTCTAATGCAAATGCAATCCACGTAGTTGGTTTGTTTTCAGGCTGTGATTTTTAGCAATTCCGGTTGAATGTCTGACCACCTGGACATTGTTCTTATTTTCGCCAATGTTTTCGGCCTTGAAATTATATAGAAGTCCAGGACGTTGGTCCTAGAGAAATTTCAAATGGTGTGTTGTTTCTATGTGAAATCTGCTTAAGTTTTGGCTATTATTCGTTCCGTTTTCTTTTCCCTGTTTTGCTACAATTCACTGCTTAGGCAACGATGATAAGTTTTGTAGCCGGACAGGTTGGAGTTATCATAGGCTTCAATCAACTAAAATAATTTTATTGAAGATAAAATAACTGATATGATAATCTACAAATTGACTTAGTGTTCTAGTGATTTTACATCTTAAATCTAACCAGATCTTTGCTAGGTGTTAATTTCTATGTTTTTTTACAATTAAAATGGATTTAAATGGTTAATTCAATTTTTAATTATCATCAGTGTATAACAAATAACTGATCTGATGATTTACAAGTTGATTTAGTGATCTTAAATCTTAAATCTGACCAGATCTCTACTAGGTGTTGCTTCTATTTTTTTTACAATTAAAATAAGTTTAGATGGTTAATTCTTTTTTTAATTGTCATCGATATATAATAAATAAAGAAAAATAAATGTATATTTTCAATACCTATTATGTATCAAAAGAGTTTAAGATTTACATTCTAACTGCTGGTAGTCATAGACTTACTTGATTGTCCTGTTATTCAACTACATAAAGCTTCAAGTTGAAAAAAGAAAATGCAAAATCAAATTCACAAATGACAGCCTAGTTCAGTCCTTCACGGACTGATCGTAACCCAGACAGGTGGTGGCAAAACGAACGAGGACCAATTTCGTTTTAGGCTTTCCTCGTAAAAGAAAGTGCATGGACTGCGCGGTTGCTTAATCCGTTACAAGGGTAATCCTAGACGTTGGACATTTCCACCGTGGAAGTCAAAAACGTCATATGAAATCAGCACAGACCATAAGATTATCATCAGTAAAATAAATGCAATCACCTTTGCATTTGTTGAAATCCAGAGCTGATACAGAGTGTGAGCAATTCCAGCCCAAAAACAACATTTTATCCCCCAAACTCTCTACGTCTGACCACTTTGATTCCTCTCTCTCTAGCTTGTAAGCCACAAAACTGAAAGTTTCGTATCCATAAACAGGAACATGATATTTCCTGATCCGACCTACCAATAAAAGACTTCCATTTAAGTTTGCCAAGTACCATTGCTTGTATCCCATTTTTGGTGGTACAGGCGGTGGATCTGCAACATGGATCAATGAGGATTGTCTGTTGTACAGATTGAAACTCTTCCCACTTTATCAACTACAAAAAAAAATTCCTTCATGAAACATAATATCGTTATAATTCAATGGTGGTGAGGTTTCTCTGATGATAGTCCATGCTATGTCTCCTGATGCACAAAAGGCTAAATTTTCATGCTCAGTACCATATATGGCCATGACCATGAAGTTGGAAACCAAGGAAGGATCAGCAGACACTCTGACTTTTCTTATAAACCTGTCTCTTGGACGTTGTTTGGACGACCTAATGGAACTCGGATGTAGGTTCCGTGAATTTTTAAACACTACTTCAGTAGGGAAATTAGGGGAGGTGGATAGTGAAGGAAGATCGATTCTGGCTTTTGTTAATGGATTTAGGAGAAATATCGCGGGGGTTTCCTCGACCATAACCAGCCAACCATGTGAAGAACCACAGCACCGTTTTTCATAAGCTTCAGGCAATTCCAGGCGGTATGTTTTTCCGTCTGCAAGGTTTTAGAAGCCTCGGTGGTTTGGGCTGTCGTTTTGGTAAGGAAGCAATAGCCATGGAAGCTGACAGAGAAGGTCATGAGGTTTCTTGGGTAAAGCTGATCTCCATGATTTGCAAACAGCTCTAACACAAAGGTAATCAACATAGTTGGTTTGCTTTTGGGTTATGAGTTGTAGCAACTCGGGTGGAAGATCTGACCACCTGGACATGATTTCTGGTGAGTTTGCCAAAAGTTAGCTTTCTGAAATATTAATGGAAGTCTTAATGTCCCTAGCTTCGCATCAGGAATCTCGACTTTGGAGAAATGTTAAAATGATGTGTTGTTTACTTGTTTCTATGTGCAATCATTTTGTGTTTCGGCGATCTCCTTGTGTTTTAGCTTTTCTTCTTGGCATTTTCTTCTTGTCCGTCAAATCTTTTTCTTTGATGATAAATCAAGTCTCGGCATTTGTACTAGTCCATATTTATTTTTGTTACATATGCAAGCACATGCCACAAGTTTTTGCATCCAGGAATACTCCTGGAGGATTAGAACCAGATGTTTGTTTCTTGTAATATCCCCGCATTGGTTTATATGTTTCTCAATCTAGTTTTAGAGGTTATCGATTGAGAATTCATTTGGAGATTGTCTGCGGCAATTATGAATTGCTACAATTGCACTAGATAAAGTGCATTGCTTAGGTGCTTAGGAACAAAGGTCATTGGTTCTGCGCAGCATTTTGTTCTACACTAACAGCTCTTGATCTGTTTCTGGTGTAAAGTTCCCTTCTCGGTTATTCGATTAAAGTTTTGCTTCTGAAGTAATAATTCATAAATAAGAAGAATCTGCTATGGGGAACTGGCCAGATCAAAGTAAAGAAGCTCTCATGTGATGATAGACAATTGTTTCGAAATTGAGATATCCAGGAGCGAATACTTTCTGAGAGGGCAAAGAGATAAAAAGAAAGGAAAATTTGCATCATTTCTCCTAAGACTATATATTTACACCTGATTCAAGGACTGATTGTAACCCAAACAGGAGGTGGTAAGATGTACAAAGACCTATCGCGATATTTCGGCAATTAGATGCAGAAGTTCTGATGGAAGTTCCGACCACATGGACTCGTTTGATGTTTCTCAGCTTTTTTGTCTAGTGAGTGCTTTATTTGGTGAAAAGTCTCAGTTATCTGCCTTAAAGTTTCTGACCTTCGGTGCTTTAAATTAAGAATTTAAAACAATTTGTATCTGCCAAAGTAGTTCTTGTCCAGATTCATTTTTAGGTTTTTGTCTGTCTGGCTTGCTCAGAATTTTTTATCCCAAGTTGCTTACAGTGTATACTCCCATCTCATCATCACCTTGCCGGCAACGCTAATATACGAAGACTATAGAGCTGCGTTCACACTATGCCGCACACCTAAAATGAACCAACGCAACCTTTACTTCACATCAAAACTTGAAATCTCTACATATAGACGTTTTATATTTGTATTTAAGGGAAATCCCAGATTACAAATCTGAAAAAAATGAAGAAAACTCAATTATCAGAATAGTCAAAGGAAACTGAAGAAACTCCCAGCCCTTTATCGATTTGTTAGTGCTAGTGATCTAGACTGCTTCCCTACTTCTCTGATTTCCCTCCACCAGGTAAACAAAGTTAATATGCTGTCTATTTCACTGGCTAAATGTTGCATATACTATTTATTGGTTACATCTACATGCTGGTACAGCATTAATATGGTACCAACTCTCAAGACAGGAGAGACGAAGCAGTGAAGTGAAGATGGAGATAACATATTCTTGTGTTTTCCTGTTTTGAAATAACAAAAATTATCCGACTTCGTTCCTCCAACCAAATGCATTTCTATCCTTTTTGTCCTAACCAGACGCAACAACGTCAAAGAAATATTATAATATATAATTAAAACAGAAAAATATTATTATATCTAGACCACAGATATATATTCATTTACATGTCTGCAATTTTCATGAAATGCCTGTAAAGAAAATGTACAGTATCTGTGTTGTTCCTGCAGGGGATGTGGAGCAAGGGGAAAATGGAATTGTGAAAGTAACAGTAGTAGTACAGGGCAGTAAATATATAGAAAGAGCATGCACGCTAGCTAGGAGTATGAATGGGGAATCTTTGTCTGACTGTGGAAGTGATGATAGCAGGCATCCTTTACTCTTCTTACTGAGGACCGCCCGACCTTCCATCTTCACACATTTACTCACCTCACCAAACTTTTCCCAGCAATAAAATAAAAAGAGAAAACATTGTCCTTCCTTTGCCACCGCCTCTGCAACGAAAATGTATTAGAAAAGACACTCTAAGGGATTCTACTCATTGATTTCGAACTCGATAAATCAAGAGGAGAAGAGAACTTCTCTAACCATCATGTATATCCCTTGGGATTAACCTCTGAGATCATCTTGGTGCTGCATAACTATGCTTATTTATTTCTCTCCATACAAACAAAATCGTTTAACTGTCCTCCAGACTGTATTATTATATGCGGTGCCTTGCAAGGAAAAGCGAAGAAATGTTAAATGAAAAGTGATGATAGAGACGGTGATGGGAAAAGTTGCCTCTCTTCAACGAATCAACCGATCCACTTGTCTTTTGCTTCATGTGATGTAATGCTGACTCTTTATGGTTACTCAAACCGAGAGGATTCAATTAATCAGGTGTTCTTGCTAGTGATGGCCCCATCTTGTTCATGATTACATCCTAACTTAATTTTCAAGGGGACGCGTATGATTAATGAGAACAACCAAAATAATCCGTAGAAATTAATATAAAATTAATTGAACTAAACAATTTTTTGAATTTGTTGGATAATTTTGGTTGCGAAATTTTTTTTTTAAAAAAGGGTTTAATTTAGTTTTGACTTCAAATTTTAAAAATTGAAAAAACTAACTAAACCGACAAGCTAAATAAAAAAACATTATAAACTAAAGGCCCGTAAAATAAAAACTTGTTAAAATAACCCAATTAAATGTTTATTAATTTAAATTGGATTATTTTATTTTAGCAAATATAAAATTGAACTCATTGTTTTCATCATTTTAATTATTTATTTGATTTAGTTCGATTTAATTTTTTTTTTTAAAGCACGGTTGCATTTTCTATCCGAACCGAAATATTTGAATTGATGCCCATCCCTAATGCATTAATTTCTCTCCTACTTCAGCAGCAATAATGAAAATATGAGGCAACAAGAGTAGTAAATGACCGTCAAATACCATCCCTTCGATTTGCAACTAAAGTATGACTAAACCGACTCGTGATGCTTAAGCCTTAAAAGAAAGAAAATCCATCCCTTTTCTTTTCTTGGAAGATGAAGGTCCAAAATCTACGAGTCGATAACCTTTGAGATAAATTTTTCATTTTTTGTGTATAAAAAATTTTACATGAAATATCCGTTCGTGTTTTAAGACAATCAAATTGATGAACGAAAGAAGAAATAATTTAGCCATCATCTACCTATCGTATAGGAAGGAAAACAAGAGATGACTGAGGCGCGCGGGCTCTGAGATTATTGCCAAATTCCCAAAGATACACCACAGCTCTGGAAATATTACTCTACATGGCCCAAGCTACAGTCCTGAAGTGCTGAAAGGAAGATAGAAAATAAAAGTTTGGACTAAGAAGATCCGAAAAAACTAGCAGTGAAAGCTGTGTCACATATGCTAGTTCGGAGCCTGAAAATTCCTGAGCATTCTTGTTAATTATGTTTACTGATCATTAATTGTTAAGGTGAAGAAAACAGAAGCACAAACCTTCTGGCAGGCCTGTTTAGGCATGTAGACGAGAGATCATGGCTTGAAATAGAGAAATAAATGAAAGAGCACTAAGATATTGGCACGGCTCAATCAGAGACGACCGACCACCATTATTCTTTCAAGCTTTGATGATCTTCTTGAAAAAAAATGTTGTCTTTTCTCTGAGTGAACCGGGCCAACATCGCAATGACACTTTCAAGCACGCACAAACTGTCTTCCCAGCTTCAAGAAAGAGCTGCATTCTGTATTGCAAGAGAGAGAGAGAGAGAGCCAACAGACAAGGCTGAAGAGAAAGAGAATACAAGCATGAAACAAAATGAGGATATGCCCTATCAAATTTATGCAGATTGAGAAAGAGAGAGAAGGGCCTTTGCTGGTGTGTGCATTAAAAACCATGGACAACCTAAACCCGCATCAAGGACCAGAGCATTGAATGGTAACCCACGAACCACCACCTCCATAATATTCCCTGCAATAAATTTCCTCTCTGTCTCTCTGTATGATACAGGGCCTTGGCCCTCTCGTATTAATAATGGCAATGGCTCCATGATTCTGTACAAGCCTTTCTTTTGACCCTAGACGAACAAACCAGAGCAAACTGATCAGTGCTGAAACCGTTTTTAATAAGGGAATCGTCCCATAAGGCCATAACTCTCCAGTCTGAACTGCATCTTAATTGCTATTTGTGGAATCTCATCAGTTTTTGTCTCTTTATTACCCATTTTAACTGCCAGTGTTTACCAATTTTGAAATGAAAGCAAAAAAAAAAAAAAAACAATTAAAGGTTAAAAAAATATCAAGAAGGTGACTAGGGGCAACAACAAGCCCTTTTTTCAACGAAGTGACTTGCATTATATTGGGGCTTGGGCTAGTTTATATCTCATTACAAAGGCATTTTTTAATTTTTTTTTAATCTAAAAAAATAGTAAATTACTTAACAAGCATTGAGATTTAATTAACTTGTATAGAAGACACTTCAATTTATTTTATCATTGCATATATATATATATATATATATATATATATATATATATATATATAATTCAAAGAAGATCTTAGGCTCTAAAAAATCTCAAAGGACAAATTGTCATAATCAACTGCACAAATGTCTTCTACAGTTATGATCAAGCAACGCATAGGGGCATTACCAAAGAAAACAATACCAAAGCGCGTATTTTAAAAGTCCTGCGAAGAAACCTCTTTTGATAGCAGCAGCTCCACAGCAACCTTAGAAACCATAATCATAAAATCCAAAACAGTTTTATTTCAATATTTAAAAAAAAAATTCTAAATATATCATTTTGAAAAAAAAAATTAAAACTTACCGTGTCCACTAATTTTAACCGAATCAATTTTCAGTCAATTTTGATAGAAAACTGATCAAAACTAGGACTCTAATCAGTGGGTCCGGGCTAGTATAAATTTTATAACCATGATAGGTATTATTTGAACCGTGTTTTATAAAAAATTAATTTTTTTATATTTTTGATCGTTTTGATGTGCTGATATTAAAAATAATTTTTAAAAATAAAAAAATATATTATTTTAATATATTTTAACATAAAAATATTTTAAAAAATAACCACAACCACACTTCTAAACTTCTAAACAATGTTTTTAACGTTTTATAAATTTATGGTGCTAAAGAGTTCCATGTGAATCATAACAATTTAATTGGCACCGCGGGCTCGATTTTGTCACTGGATCTATAATCCATTTGACTTGATTCATAGTACCTCGAATAAAAAGATTAGGCCCACCCTTCTCTAATTTTTTGTTCCCCTTTTCCCAACCTGAATTTGTCACCGAATCCGAATCTAATTTAATGTCCTCTTCGGCTCTTACTCTTCATTGGTAAGCAACCTAAAAGAAAGAAGATAAAAACTGAAATTCCTTCTTCCTGAAGTCATTATATAAGTGCATAACTCGCTGTTGCACGGACAACCCTCTCCTCTGGTTCCTATACTGTTTTCCTCAATTTTTTCTGTGTTTTAGGACAACGAAACATCGGTTTAAAGAGTTCAGTCTGTAGTTCTTTTGTTTTTCCAATGGTTTCGCTAGCACTGTCGTTGGATAAGTCAACGTGGAATGGCCAGGTAACCTTCTAAATCCCCCTTCTACTCGTTGCAAATTTTGCTGTCCTCTCTCCTTTCTTATCTTGTTTCCTTCTTGTTAAACCACCTTTTCTTTTCTTTCCGGGACAATTTAACTCTTCAATGTGCCGATAATAAAACCTTAACTCGACGATGAGCTACTACGGGTTGTGGGTTTTTT
>Ga0325414_1001591_pt1 | contig 22147 bp, 11 predicted proteins | sample PopdelMetagenome_8_FD_206183 | JGI IMG/M metagenome (GOLD analysis project Ga0325414, IMG submission 206183) | Populus deltoides microbial communities from Bellville, Georgia, United States - Leaf-PdKOR-R3 | ecosystem: Host-associated > Plants > Phyllosphere > Phylloplane/Leaf | place: USA... | reverse complement strand
CAGAAGAGGGAAATTGCAACGAAATTGCTGGGCAAAAAAGATAAATGGCAATGTATGATATTTCCAGGGAAGGAAATTTCACGGCAACTTCCTAAAGGGGTCCCAAAATTGATTGATCACTGTCCTTGTATATATTTGTTAAACACTTACCGCACCATAGTGAGTATATTTCCATATTCTCTTTTCCTTCTTGCTTTCTTTTTACAAAGTAAAAAAAATCCTCCTAAAAATAACCAGATTTGATCTCATCAGATCCTCCATATTTTGAGATCGAATATTACATGCATAATTAATTGCGTAGGATGGGAAAAAAAAATTACTTAGCATCTTATTTTATGATCTCACTTGAAGAGTTTTGAAAAACTAGTTTGTTTCACTTTAAATGTGAGAGCTTAAAATGTTACTCTATATATATATATATATATATATATATAGAGAGTAACATTTACATAATATTATGATGATGTGGTAGATATAAATAGATCATGATTCCGATAGGAAATAATTTAAAATGAAGCTAGGTAATCTTATCCTTATCTTTTTATTTTGAGTTGAAATCTTTTAGTTGAGTTTCAAATGCAAAAATATTATTTTCATCAGATTTTGGTATCCTTGTTTACATGATTTTTTAACTACCAAAAAATAAGCGAAAACCAACGGAATTACCGACGGAATTTTTTAACATGAGCATTTAACATAAATTAAAGATATCTTATATTATCAGACTTATTATTATAAAACATGCTCAAGTTAGGGAATTTGATGATACTTTAAGTGCAATATAATGATATAAAACCTTGATAAAAATCCACTTTTAAGTACTAATCATATATCATCCATATAAATCAAAATGTATATTGGAATTGACCATGTCAAGTAATTTGGAATTGACCATTGAAACCAAACATGTGGTGCATGCATCAGTCCATAAAAACACTTGTGCATATGTCATACATGATTTGGAAAGTTAGGATGTTTGAAACACGATGGTTGAACCATGTAGACATCTATATCAATAAAGCCATGGAGGAAGACATTTTTAATGTCCATTTGTTGAATGGTCCAATTTGAAGAGATAATTATTAAGAGAATTAAATGGATCATAATTGGTTTAATTACAAGACTAAAAGTCTCACTAAAGTAAAATCTTTCATACAGGTGTTATCCCCTAGTTACTAAACGAGCTTTGTACCTTTTAAGAAAACCATCAGCAAGAGTACCATTAGCCTTCTTTTTTTATTTGAAACACATATTTACAGCCAATGAGTTTATGGTAGGTTTGGTAGGAACAAGTACCATGTTCCATTTTGTAATAAAACTAAAAATTATCCATTCATAGTTTTACATTATTCAAGAAATTTAGAGGCTATTGTATAAGATATAGGTTCAGTAGTTGATGTAGGTTCACCTATTAGACTTTTTAGTAGTAGGTCATCTAAATTTAATGTTGTAGTGTGATTGGATATGGTTTTTGTAAAATAGGCTCTAGAAAGATAGGTTATGGTTCCATATGAATATAGATTGGGCTTATAGATATTGGACTTTGACTTTGTTTGTATGTAGTGTCTTGTGGTACATGAGGTAAGGGTAGGTTCTGTTGGATTGAATACTAAATCAAGGATTAATATGGTAGGATCTAAATGGGAAGTTGTCTGACTAGCAGAAGGATACATTAGTTGTGAGAGTGAGGTTGAGGGAACCCAAATGCTATGAGGCAGATATGTGCCCACAGAAGATTTGAGTTCTACACCAGAAGTAATAGTAAAAGAAAAACACATTTTCATCAAACACCAATTTTTTAAAAATATAGAGGAAGCTAGTTTGGAAATCAATGCATTTGTTGCCTTTATAAATGTCACTATAACCTAGAAAGACACACTTGGTGGGTTAAAAATTAATTTTGTGTATTGTAGGGTCTTAAATACGACCAACAAATACATCTACAGATTCATAAAAAGGAATAGTCGGGAACTTTATGGTAAATAAGCTCAATAAGAGATTTGTTATGGGTAATATAAGAGGGTAATTTTATTAATGAGATCAATTGTTGCGCTAAAAGAATCATCCTAAAATGACCGAGGAACAAAAAAGGTATCAAGTTAAAGTAAGACCAATTTCAACTATGTTTTGATTTTTGCGTTCAATAGAAATATTTTGTTGGTGAGTATAAGGGCATGTAATTCTATTTGAAATATCAAGAGATTTAAAAATAGTGTGAAGTTTCATAATTCACCACCCTAATCAGATTGAATTGCTTTGATGGAATATTTGAAATATCTTTCCACATGATTTTTGAAAAGAAGAAAAAATTTAAGTAATAGTTGATTTAGTTGACATTGGAAATAACCAAACATAATTAGAGAAGTCATCTGTGAAACTTAAGTAATATTTATTGCCTTTGGTTGAAATATAAAGGGAAGGACCTCACACATCTATGAACAATAAAGATAGAGGGTTTTTTTTAAAAAAAGAAATAGATAAAGGAAAAGACTGATGATGACTTTTGTCAAGTAGACAAGTAGCGCATTATAACAGCTTTATTAGAAGTAACATGTAGATTATTACGAGAGACAATTTGATTTATTAAATTGATGGAAGCATGACCATGACAGGAGTGTCATTTGTCAAGAGTGGTGCGGGTAGTGAGAAGAGCAACTTGTTGTGAAGGATGGTGTAGATGATGAAAAGGATATAGTCTATTATCAGTCTTTCCTTGGGTAAGGATAGCTCTTGATGATCGATCCTTAACAAAGAAAAAGAATAGATCAAATTTAAAATATACGTTATTATCTTGGGTAAAGATAAGTAAATTATTTTTTATAGGAGGAACATGTAGGAAATTATTAAGGAAAAAGGATTTTAAGCAAGAGAAAGTAATAAAGTTGCCAAAATGATGAATTTTTCAAACCTTTTCTATTACTTACAACCCCTGATCTTGGTCTAGGTATTCTTCAATGTGTAGATTCAAGTTTTGAAGATCAAAGGTGATATGACATGCGACGCTTGTATCTGAATACCATGATTAATTTGTAGAGGATTATGTAGTAGTGTGGTAGGCTTGAGGAATTGATTGTGGTTAAAAGTCCTAATCAAAACAATGTTAGCATTTGGAAGTGATATGGTCTGCTTTAAGACATATTTGACAAATGGATCTAATAAAGGTGGAGTGAGTGAAAGAGAAATTAATATTGCTTTGGTTGTGAAAAAATCTTCTCCCTGATTGTTTGATGAGCCTTCACGAGAATTATAGGATGAATGAAGACCACAATTGAATTTATTGTTGTTACTGTGAGGAGCAAAGTTGGTAGAGGACATAGTTGATTATATAGCTAAAGTTAGATGTTTCGGTCTCATTTAATGAGTAAGAAATGACCAAATAATTCATCTAATGTCATGGGCTCAAGTCTAGTATTTATTGAACAAACTAGGGAATCATATTATATAGGAAGACTTGCTAGTATATAGAAGATGAGTTTAGGTTCACTAACTAACTGACTAATGACAAATAATGCATAATAAAAGTTTTTAGCTTTTTAAAAATAATTAGGAATGGAAAACAAAGTTGGAAGAGGTTGGCCTTTTTTAAATAGTAAAGATGGAAGAGGATATGCATTAGTTGAGCATGAGAGGATGCATAAAACATATGTTCCAATGTTGTCAATGCTTTATGAGAAGTTTCAAAGCCAACAATATGAGGTAAGATGGATTCAGATAAAGATGAAGTAAGCGTAAAGATAATTAATTGGTCTTGTTCAAACCATGAATCATATTTAGGATTAGATTGTGAGGCGTTTGGTAGTAAAGGAGAAGGAGAAGGGATGTATCTAGTAAAGAGAATTAATTGGTATTGTTCAAACCATGAATCATATTTAAGTTATGGTCGATGGAAAGAATTGAAGAAGAGGGACATGATATGTTGGATGAATTGGAGGTTATAAATATGTGGGACATAACTTTTAAAACAAGATCAATTTTGCTCTAATTCCAAACCAGTTTCTCACTTTAACAATGAGTGTGTGTGTGTGTGTGTGTAAAAGATTACAATTAAAAATAATCCTTAAATTACGTTGGGTAATCTTATCCTTATCATTTGTTTTAAGTTGGAATCTTTTTGTGGAGTTTTGAATGCAGAGATTTTTTTTATTTGATTTTTTATATAATAATCGAGTGTATTAATAAAAAAAGTCATTTAGAAAATAACCCCTGAAAAGTTGAAAGGTCGTTTAAAGGAAAATAAAATGAATGTATTACAAAAAAGATAAAAGGAAATAAAGAGAAATATAAAAGGAAAGAGCAACCAAATTAGTGATTTATATTTGTCCACATCTGAATATCATATGCACTACGAATAAAGTCGTTACTAGTATAGCTGAAATTAAGTTCACTACACTTTAGTCAAACCAATAGTTTATGCAAGATCAAAGAGAAACTAGAATTTCAATCTGGCTACACCTTGTTAAAAACCAGATCATATCTTATTAGCCAACCACCCCATGCTATGCCGAAGAAAAGGAGATTCCAAGACCGAGGCTAAAACGTACCTTTCACTAAAGAAGACCATTGATAAAGTAAAAAAATCTAGAGTTTTAGGGATGCACCAGGATATTCCTCATTATTTTAAGAACTTTGCCCATAATTTTCAAGTACTTGAACAATGAAATAACAAATGATCTGAAGTCTCTTGCTCTATTGCACAAAATGGACATGTGGATTGCTCTATTGGAAGTAACCTATATTTGAGAAGAAAGTCACATGTATAAAGTCATGTCTATCTAGAACTTTCAATTGAGCTTAATCACCATATCCATTTGTAAAGCATTGTTTTGTTCTTGCTCAACAAAGAACCAATACCCAAACCACCTTTATATTTCTCTCTCATTGTGATACTCCATTAAACCTTGCAAATTTTCCTCTATTTAGTGACATCTATACATAGAAATCTTATATGAATACTAGTATGAATCCATGCAACACCTTTGGGCATTAGAAAAACAGACATATAGTATAATGGCAGGAAATTTAAGACACTTTTGATTAAGCATATTCTTCTGGCCATACAAAGAAATTTTCTTCTCCATATAACAACTTGTTTCTAAACATCAAAATAATTGGTTTCCAAGTAGAGAACCTTTAAGGATTACATCCTAGAGGCATCCTTAAGTAAGTGAAAAGCAATAAGTCATGTCTACAAAAAATCATGTCTGCAATAAATTGAGTTTGCCGAAGGTATACTTTGTACCTCATCGATATTAATATTGATCACTAAACTCTTATAAAAGTTTATTTTGAGTCCAAAACATAATTCAAACCACTAAAAAATCCTCTTGATCATTTTCAAATAGTTTAGATCATTTGAAGAAAAGACTAAGGTGTCGTTCGCATACTGAAGATGAGAAATCAAATCACTATTTTTCATCTGAAATTATTTAAACAAGTTTGTAGCTGAAATCCGATGAAATAGGACTGAAAGCCCCTCAACTACAATGATGAACAAAAATGTTGACAAGGGCCACCCTTGCATAATCCTTGTTTGAAAATGAAAAATAGGACTTGAATCCTCTCATGTTCATCTTTACATTAGTGGCCAATGTCATTGATGTGTAAGGTATGTCTTTGATCTCTCTCCTTCACACACATTGTATTGGTTGATGGACTTACAAGCTTTTCTCCTTATGAATATTATAGTATTATTGATGGACTTACAATGTAATGGCACGACTTTTACAAGCCCAAAACAACAGTAAATTTTTTTTTTTGTACATGACACACATCGTGTCGGTAATCGGCGAACATGTTCCCTTCACATCATCAATATATAATCTATACATCAACAACAATCAACATTTCATTTAAAAGTGAATCTTACATAAACTTATAATATTATGTTTGCATGATTAGAAGTTCGCATTTAAAATATACATGCACAGTCATGAGTTTGTATTCTATCCTACAAATAGTCATCACGAATTTAATCTAAAAGGATCTAATAATAGTTAACATTTAGTACATTGATTCATATAAAATACATCATGATTTAGAATGCAACTACATGATTCCTTGCAAAAGTAGGTTCCCATGTATCGGGTTTCCTAGGCACCTTGTTGGTATGACGTCCCTACTGCAGTACAAAACATTTACAAAAAATACAATTACTTAATAATAATAATAATAATAACAACAACAACAACAACAACAACAACATTAAGAAAATGGTCTGACAGTTTAACGAAGCATTAACATTATCTCATGTTTGAAGCGTGACATTTGTAGTTCCTTCATGTTCTTGGTATACATAACTTACAATATATATATATACACCAATTCTTGCAATCAACTATAATCTTAAATCCGGCCATTCTTTTAAGACATTATTTGTCGAGGTTAACTATTCACTCACCCCGGCCATCCCCTTCGAATTCCTTCAGCCAAAACTAATCAACCGTTTGTCCTGGTCATCCCTTTGGATGCCATTAGCCGAAGCTAATCATTCATTTATTCCGGTCATCCATTCGGATGCTATTAGCCGAAGCTAATCATTCATTTGTTAACATTTAAGCATTTGATAGTCTAGTATCTGAATTAACACAATACAGTAATATTCATGATAAAGTATTTTCATTATTCAACATTATTTAAAAGGAAGGTGAAAGTCACCTACCTGCAGTAGAAGCTCTACTTGTGCTCCCCTGTTGCTGCTGTTGCACCACACCGGTGGTCCCTCCTACAGTCACAGACTCATCTCATAAATTTTCCTCATTCAAGGATATGTTTTATAATAATCATATCAATAGCTAATAAATCTTTCTTTCAATCATTTCTTTCTTTATATCTTACATTTTTCTCATTACACCCATTAATGTTGTCATCCTTTATCCAGCCATAGTTATCATTCCTTTAGGCCGATATTATAAGAATCCATATTTATCCATTACTCATATGTTACTTTCTTATGCATGTTCATTTCCTCATAATAACATACATACATATATCATGTATATTTTCAGAGTTAGTATCTCAATGTGCAAGTGTTCGTATGACTCAATTCCTTTATATAGTATTCACGTGAAAGTCTAATGTTACTGTTTAACTTTGAACTGTTGTTGTCCACTTTCCAAATGTTACTGTCCAATTTCCAACTGTTACTGTCCAACTTTGAGCTGTTACTGTCCAATTTCCAACTGTTACTGTCTAACTTTGAGCTATTACTGTTTGATTTTGAACTGTTACTGTTTGACTTTTCCAACTGTTACTGTCTGACTTTGAACCGTTACTGTTTGACTTTGAACTGTTACTGTTTGACTTTTCCAACCGTTACTGTTTGACTTTTCCAACCGTTACTGTTTGACTTTGAACTGTTACTGTTTAGACATTTGAACTGTTATTGTCTATACTTTGAACTGTTACTGTCTAGACATTTGAACTGTTATTGTCTACACTTTGAACTGTTACTGTCTAGACATTTGAACTGTTATTGTTTAAACATTGAACTGTTACTGTCCAACTGTTACTATCTAGACATTGAACTGTTATTGTCTAAGCATTCATCAGATTTTTAACTATATCTAGACTTATAGAACTTTGTTTCAAGCGAGATTAATCTTGTTGGAAAGCTAATACACGAGGCTACAAGTTCTTTGAAGGAAGAAGAACCCAGTTCTGCCTTTGAGATAGTCAAAATTGCTCATCAACAAACACTACCCTACAGGGTCTGTCAAGACCCAATCTCGGTTGATGACCCATAGCTGGGGTTCTACAACTCCATATTGAGCAAGACCAATTTCTTAGTTAGCTCACATCCAAAACTACAATTACTATGAGAAACTTGATCTTAATTCTCTCATCCTTCTACTTGAATTCTCTCCAAATGTTAGGAGATGAATCTGTCCAGATTCATCAACCTTTCCATTTACACACAACATCTACAATTTAACTCTTTCTCTATCATCTCAACCCCTGGTCATATCACATATCGTTTAAGACAGTAAAAAAAAATAATATCTTTATAAGAGCCAATTTATCTTATTTATTTCAATCTTCCCTCTTAACGTCAAAATAAAACATTCTTGTCGATTTTACAAACTTTCCGAACAATATTCTTCTAAACACAGTTCCTATAAACCATAAATAACAAACGAAAAATATTCCAAACAATCTATACTGTCAAGTTATAATGCATTATTATGAGTATAACATATCCAAATATTAACTTCATCAAATGGTGAAATTTCCAGAAATATAGGTTTAACCGAACTGACCTCAAACTTGCAGACTTACTGTGCGAGATATACAACTTCTATACCAAATGTTTGTTTCAGATCTCCACCGTTCAGAATCTAGTCAAAATCAGGAAGAACAACATATGCAAGTTATAGCCTAATCCAACGGTGGCCGAAGGACAAAACAGACAACAAAGAAGACTGTCCAGAAGTGTATTTCCCAAATATTTTCCTCCCTCGATATCTCTCAAACGGGGACTGATATAGCAAATCCCTACGGTGACAATGTACACGACATGGATGAGAACAACATACCCAAATATCGTGTTGATCCAACGGTGGAAGGTGGAGTTATAGCTGTCGGTTGATTTACCATCAATATATCTTCTCTCCAACCTCTCTCTATTTATAGTTCTAACATCTTGTTAATTGCACATTTATCCCCACCCCTTTTTATCATTTATACATAAACTCCCAACCTTCTATTATTTGAATATTGACCTCTCTTGATCTTACGTATTCATTTTGTCCTCACAAATGTTTTTCTTTTCAATGATTTAGTACTATATTCACTTTTCATTTCATTAATTTCACTATTTTTATCTTGATTAGGTTTCTTTAATTTAATTTAACCCATTTTACTATTGGTTAAATTTCTCATCTTTTAAATACCCAAAAAAATTATAACCGAGGGTTTACATACAAGCTTTTCTCCTCGTGAATATTACAGTATTATTGATTTTAAATTGTGTTTGTAATTTGGTGATTCGATATATCTTTAGGGTAGAACTACATTATGATTACTAGTATATGAGCTTTCACTTCTGTTTAAAGATTTGTTTCAATCGACAATCCCTAGAAACATGTTGTGTTTGGTACTTCATTAACGGATTTGTATAGCTTGTAGTTTATATCAATAAATTGTCATTCCCAAACTAGGATAAAAAACATGTAAAGGTACTAACCATTTCTTTTGAAGAATTCATGATTTGAAGGAATTTTGTAAACTTTAGGTCATGCAGAAGATCTGCTAGGCCATTTACCTAAGGTAAATGTTATACCAACGGTTTTGGGTTGGCTCAATTTTGTATCAACAAGCAAAATCCTAACTTTCCCTTTATGCTCACCAGAAAAGGCTTTCTAGTTAACTCAAAAATACTTGATCCATGAAGGTGAGGTGACAATTACCCCCACAAGTCGAGAATCATTTTTATTTTTTTTCTTCTCTCGATTTAATCGAAAATACTTATAGGACATGGCTAAGTATCATGTACCACAATCCTATAGTGACATGTCATCAATTAGATTTTCAACTAGCTATATGACATGTACTTCGTCGTGGGTCAAATATTTTTATTTTTCATAAAATATTATATATGAAGGTTTTTTCAACGCATTTTGTTGTTCAGAAAATTTAACAAATCAAAACATTTAGGCATGCATGTAATCAAATACACTCAAAATTATGTGCACTAATAAATAAATTATTAATGACACCTAAAAAAAACTTGAAAAACAAAGAGACAAATGTAAATCAAGATATTAATTTAATCTCGAAAAATAGGATATTAAATTGATTGGATAAAATAAAATAAAAAGGAATAACATGTAGGACTATGTATATTAAAAATATCATCTAAAAATAAATATTTTTTATTTTCAAAAACATAGTTTATCTATACAAAAGATAAAAACAAAACCATAAATGAATAAAAAAAGATCCGAAAATTAAACTCATAACCAAAAAATTAATATTATTTAAAAGAGACTCTCTAAACAAAATAAAAGAGAGAACATAAATTAATGTAAATATAATTAAGTTGTTTTATTAAAAAAAATCATCAATTGAAAAAAAAAAGGTTAGGGAAAAAAGGGTCAGGCGCTGCTAGATCTAGGAAGCCAAACCAGCCTGTCTGGTCCATTTAACTGTGGCCCCCTCGCAAGCCTGACAGGGCAAGCCTGTCCGCCCTTTAAAAAAAAATTGACACGTCAACTGTTTTGCCTAGCTTCCAGGCACTGTGGTGGCTGGAAAATCAGAGCCTATGTTTTTTTTACCCAAAAACTTATTTTTCAATCTATGTTTGATCCAAAACACATATAAAACACCTTAGAAACCATGACAAACCTTCTATAGCATTAAAAAAACCCAAAAAACTACCATAAAAACCGAACTTAACCCGAAACCAAAAATCAACCCGAGCTCATCTATTTTCTCACGAAATTTTAAGGTACAAAAAACCTAATATGAACCCCCCTCATCAAATAAAACAATTTGACACAAAAATCACCTATTTTGTGGCCTAAATCGGTGTCAACGGTAAGTTTCTCTCTCCACCGCGAGAATCCAGCAACTCTTCTCTCTCCTTTCTCAACCTAGGACCAAAAAATAACAAAAATAAACCTTTGTACCAAATTAGAATTGGAAAAATTGCAAGCGACCGAAATTGTATAATTTGCATGATTGTTTAAGTTGGAGGATCAAAGTGCATTTTTTTCAAAACTAATGGTACGCCACCCATGTTCGCTGTGTTTTTCATTTCGATCCCTCCTCTTCCAATCCCACCATTTTATAAGAATTTAAAATCAATTGCTTCTTAAATAGGACTAAATCACACAAAAACAAAGTTTTATGATCAAAGTGATAAAAAAAAATTTTCCATGGTGACAAAGGCACGCTGAAAATCCCATGTGTTTTAGAGTATAGTATAACTATCTAGGTGTGCATTCTAACTACCTCGGAGACCGGACTAATTTTCTTTTTAAAAAATATATTAATTTGCCACAAACACATTTTAAAAAAGAAATAAAAATCTATGACTTAAGTCAAAACTTGACTATTTCAAATAAGTTGATTTTATTTTAATTAGACTAAAAAAAGCGAAAATAGTATATGGACCAAAGTTTTTTAAAATTATCACAACAACCTGGGGAGAAAATATTATTTCAAAATGGGACAAATGATTTAACTTAATTTTCAACACAATAAATGCTGAAGGATGACATGAGGTATAAAAAAGGACTTAAAAAAATCAACCTAAGTTAGCAAGACAAACTTATAACCCAGGTAATTAAGGTCGAGTTAGCCCTGATTATCATGGCAAACTCGCGATCTAGATTACGAGATCGAACTAATCCAATAGAAAAAAAATAAAGAAAATCGGGAAACCTATTTAAAAATATGTTAATCCGCGTTAATTTTTCAAACTCGTAATCTGGGTCATTAGACTCAAAACATCCTATCTAGAAAAATCATGAAACTCAATTCACAATCAATCAAATATTAAAGTATTAAATTGAAAAATCAATTTTAATTATAGGAAAGGATCCAAAACAAAAAATAGCAATTAAAAGAATAAGGATCAAAATTGAAATACAAAATAAATTTTATATTTAATTGAAGGGTGAAATTAAAAAAACAATTCATTTTAGCAAAAGTAATCAAAAAATAATCTAAGAATGAGGATTAAAATTGACATAAAAAAATAAAAAAAAAATTGATTGATGGGTGAAATTGAAAAGAAAAAATAAATTTCACAAAAAGAAAAAAAATGAGGACCGAATTGGTAAAAACAATATATCATAAATTTGGATTGAATGATGAAATTCCAAACAAATAAAAATTTTACAAACCATCCCAAAAAGTAAAAACAAAATCATTAGAATAAGGATCAAATTAGAAAAAATAATATATATCAAATTGAGACTAAAAGGTGAAATTGGAAAAAAAAATTAAACTTTAATAATAGGGGCAAAAAAAATTTAAAAATAAAAAGAATAAATACTAAAGTTAAAACAACAACAGTAAAAGGACCAAGCTGTCATTTTTAGAGGAGAAGAGAGAGAAAAAAAAAAGAAAAACAAAAGCTCCACTAGTGATAAACCTCATACCCAAAGCCAACACATACCACCCCAAAAAAAAAAGGATACAATGACACTTTTATCGACATGGAGAAAGGTGGGTTTTAGCTGTCAAAAGGCGTTGCAGGCGTCGCCAAAAGGTTATGAGCACCTCATATAAGGTGGCGTGTGTTATGCAAGCGTCAACCACTTTTTTTTATTTAGTAAAAGACTAAATTGTCTCTTAACTAATGTGATAATAGCAAAAAAAATAAAAAAAAGTTGAAAAATAAAAAAAAAAACCCTTGAAGCAAATTTTATTTTTTTGGATTCTAAGGGCCTTTTGATCATTCCATTCTGTGTTTTATTTTTTTTATTTATTCAAATATTAAATTGCCCCTTATCTTTTCTTATAACTGAGAAGAAATCATTGTGAAAAGATAAAAAATCCCATTGAGGGTGGTTTTACTTTTTTTTTTTACTTCCAAAGACATTTTAGTATTTTGATATGCTTAAAAAAATTAAAGAAAAAGATATTTAAAGACTCAGACAATATTTTAATGATTAATGAGTCTTGTAAAAAGATCTAAATACTCTTAATATCAAAGTATTTGTTTCTTTTAGGAAAAGCCAAAGATATCATTCCACTATTCTAATGAATAATACAAATGAGTCTATATTTATAGTATTTTTCAATGTCTAGTTAGGTTTTATTAATATATCAATAATCATCTTAACAGATAGTGATATATTAGTTTAATGGGTATCATATGAATTTATTTGTCAATATAGTATTTAACATACTAGTTATAATCAAGAACATTTTGTCTTTAGCTATCTATCTATCTATCTATCTATCTATCTATCTATCTATCTATCTATCTATGATCAAATTACCAAGCAGCCATATAAAATATACATTGTTGCATAATGTGAACACATAATTAATGCAAAACTCCCTTTATAAATATTTGAGGACATTAATTAATTATAACTAATAAGAATTCATAGTTGTGTTAAAGCCGTTCACATGGAAGTGAAAGTGACATGTGCTTACAGGCGACAAGATTGCAAACTTGAGGTGTTTGGTATGCTAGTCATTCAAGTGATTTAGTTGACGCTCATTTTTTCCCCTTGTCAATGCTTTTATTTTATACAAGAAACTTGATCTCTTTAATTATGATTTTTCTGTTTCTAATCAGAAATCAAATATGGTTGGATGATCAATATTAGCATCAATATATAGGTAAGGTACTTTTCATTCTCCCTTAGCTTTATGGCATACTAACAATAAGCTAGATTCCTGCTCTTTGGTCAATGCTACAATATTTCTCCAAAGAAATTATGTATTATTAGGTATAGGCAGGCTAAACGCATCCACCATTATAAGACCAAATTTCTCACCCATTTCTTTTTCCCATTTAATTCATATAAAGTCATAAAAAAAACTTCACATAAAAAGAAATATTGAGTTTTTTATGGTCTCCTATAAAAATAGACCTTGTGAGTTGGGATTCTCCATTACTTCAATTAGTATTTGTGAAGAAAAAAAGATGATGTATAGAAAAAGAAATTAAAAGTATGTTGTGTGTGTATCGGGGTTTAATCTCTGTCCAACCAAAGCTCAAAGTTCAAAGTTGGTTTTTGCTTGGTGAGACCGGGTGTATCTATACACCAAAAAAGGAAACCATGTTGGTTGCCTAAATGGGAAACCTCAATGATCACCTAAATGCACAACCATGTTAGTCCTTATGTTTAGCCTATGGTGACTAGAAAGGCCTAATATTGAGTTTTTCATGGTCTGCTTTGAAAATAGACCTTGTGAGTTGGGAGTCCCTGAAAAAATAAATCATTCATAGAATGAGGGATTCTCCATTACTTGAGTTAGTACTTGTGAAGAAAAAAAATGATGTATGGAAAAAAAATTAAAAGTATGTTGTGTGCATATTAGGATTTAACATTTGTGTATCCAAAGCTCAAAGTTCAAAGTTTGTTTTTGCTTGATGAGACCAGATATATCTATACACCAAAAGGGAAACCATGTTGGTTGCCTAAGTGGGTGACCTCATTGGTCACCTAAACAAGCAACTATGTTTAGCCTATGATGACTAGAAAGGCCTAATTTATTGTTTTTTAACCTCTCATCCCCCCCTCCAAGTCTTTCAAAAAAGGTGTTTAAAATATTGAACTTAACTGGGAAAAAAAACATACAAATGTTATTTTTAAATCTGTGCAATAATATTATCATGGTGGGGTCTGTGTTTTTATGGCAAGAATCAGTGTCTTTTGTATTTCTTCAATTAAATTTTGCCAACATTTTTAAGAAGGATGCTTAATTTTTTGGAGATAATTAGTCATGAGACCTAGAGTTAAGTGACCATGGGAGCTTTGATACACGCCGCTTGGAGTTTCAATGGAAATTTTTTCATAGAGGTTAGGAGTTATAGAGACCACATGGGAGATTAAATAGATTTCATAGAGATTTTTCATGGACAAACAGTACTATTTTATTGAAAAACTCAAAAGATGGAGATATTAATCTTTGGATACATTCCAGGGATTATTGTATTCATAAACTAGTGGAGGTATCATCTGGATATCAATCATTTTATCTCTTTTTTCAGTGTGTGACACTATTTAGTATCATGCTCATTATCGCTGTGAAATAGAAAAATGTTATAGGATTCATCATGTTTGTATTGTTTTTCATGGGAGGAGGATATCATACAAGTTATTTCCATTGGCTAACAACTAGCACCTCAATTTCTATGGTGGTTAAAAGTATAACAATAAGTTTGAGGAATACTGGGAGATCATATATATGCCACTTGATGTTATTTTCTTTATGGTATAGTTGGAGGGTGTATAACCTTTCACACATGGAATAGTTTATACTCCACTAATTAAATATTTTGTGGTGATGGGTTCAAGAAGTCTTTTCATGTTGAGCATTTCTTCATCAAACCTTTTGAAGTAGGCCCTAATGCCCTCATATTCTCGTTGTGTGATAAAAAAAAAGCTTTTTAGTGTTCTTTTAGGTACGTTAAAGCAAAAGATGATCTTGGATCTAAGATCACAAAAGTGGAGAATATAGCCATACTCTAGGTTATGGTACCATACACGTGCAAATACATGAAGTGTTATTAAAAGAATTTTGCACAAAGAATCAGTGTCTTTTGTGATAAGCTCTAAAATGTTACTCATATTTTATACATACTTCCAAGGATTTGTGAGTCTCACATAATTGTTTATAATGGTTTTTGCAGAGACATAGTCTTTAAAGAGTCGAGAGTGGAGGATTATGTGATTAAGTGCAGATTCTCTTACTAGGTTTTGTATTTGTTGGCGAACTTATGGAGTCATAAAGCTTGTCTTATGCCTAGGTCCTTTTCTATTCAGTAAGTGAGATGATGGAGATTAATGACGAGTGGATCGTTTTGACCTAGCTCTTTTGAAATGTAGGAGTTCAAATGTTACTCGCTTATATTTCATTATTCCTTGACTCTTCATGGAATTGCAATCATTATTGCAAACTTGGTGGGGCATTCATGGGAGTTTGTTGTTGTTGAGTACGAGGCAGAGTGCAAAGATACCTTTACATTGCTGAGACAACATCATTGAGTAGCTATACCAGGTTGGAGAGTTATTGGAGATATATGAGAGATAGAGTTCCTGTGGTGGTGGGGAGATCAGTCACTCTCCCTTATACTAGAGTCTCGTCAGTCATATAAAGAGTTTTTGGGAAAAGGTGAAAGGGAATTACTTGACTTTTTATTCAATTTTCTACAGATGGCGCCACTGATAAAGACATGGAAAAACCTCACACAAAGAATGTTGGGCTTTTCATGGTCTGCTATGAAATTAGGCCTTGTGACTTAGGAGTTCATGAAAAATAAGTTCCTCGTGAAATGAGAGACTCATAGATGCTTTAGTTAGTACTTGTAAATGATAAGAAGGTGATTTATATAAAAGAAAATTAAAATTATGTGATATGCATACTTGGATTTAACCTTTGATTGTCTAAAATCGAAAGTTCAAAGTTGGTTTATGCTTAGCAAGAACATGTGTATTTATACATTAGTTTAGGATTTAGTCGTAGAGAAAGAAATCATGTCATTAACCAACCAAGGTTACTCATTAGTGTGAACTTGGGTTTTGTGCCTAGTACGTGTGGAGGATAAACTAGTGTGCTAGTTGACAAGGTATATTTATTTTTATTAGCCATCATGTAGGCTAGTAATAGGCGTAATGGACAAGTAACTATTAATGATAAATATGACGTCTATCCTACAAATCTTGTATATGTAAGACAAAAAAAATATGTTCTACATGTAAAATTATCAGATAATAATTCATAGAATTATACATAAAAGTGTGTGCCATGTAGATTTATTTGTTAAAAAAAAAGAAGAAAAAAAATATTTAATAGAGGAAAGTGGGTTAGTTGTTGGTTGGGTGACCTACAAGGTTAAGTCACCTTAAAATAGTGCAATCATGCTAGTCTCCATGGCTAGCCTACGGAGACCAACTAGGCCAGTCGCTTAGGCTTGGCCCATGGTGACCAATAGAGCCCAAATTCTTTATTGTTTGGTCCATCAAATTCATTTCCAAAAAAATTAAAAAAACATTGACAAAATATTTTAAACATGTTCAGCCATAAATTTCATTAGTATTTTAATTTTCAATGGAAACCTATTATCAGAAAGTATATCATCAAGGATTTTCTTTTTGTCTGCATCTCCATCAACAATTTCAAATGCTGATGGAACATACAATGCAATATTCACACTAAAAAAAATAGACTTTTTCACTCATTTTCGGTTGAAAACTCTATCAGCAACTAATTTATCCATAAAATTTCTCATTGCTTATTCTATCAAGAAATCCTAAATATTCTATAAGTTTTGTTAAAAATTATAAAATAGATGAGAAGATTACAGTGAAATTACCAATGGAATTGCCTCTACGTCAGCAATTCCATTGACATTTTCACTATTATTTTTTTAGGTTTGTTGTTGTAATTCCCAAGCCAATTAAACAACAACAACAACATCAATAAGAAGCATCTTCAAGTCAATAATTGTTCATATTAAACTCATAACCACAACAACAAATACTTGTGCAATGATTGAAACAATGAGCAAATATCCAAAAAATATACAACAAAATTATCCAATAAATATAAATATAATGCATTAATAAAGCACTAACAAATTTCTTATGCATTTCCAATTTTATTACACAATGAAAGGTCACATCTAATCAATTCAACACTTTTTAATCATAATCCTCCTCTTCATTTTCATCATCGTCATGTTCAACGTCATTTTCTTCATTAAATTCAAGATCGATCTCAACATCTTCATCTATTTTAAGATTTATCTCATCATCTTTATCTACTTCGATATGTTTACTAGTAATCAGTATTACATTTAACTCATCAAAATCAATATCAAGATATGTATTCTCGCTGCCTTGAAAATTTGGATTTTCTAACTTAGTAAATTTAGCTACTCGATATGGATCAATTAACTAATCCTTTTGAAATACATTATCACCCTCAATTACTTCATCGTTATCATATTCTACTACTAGAACATGAATCCTAGGTTTTGTTTTGATAACAAATAACCAATCCACTCTATTATGATCATTTCTAAATGAATAAGTGTATGTATAATAAACTTGTTGGTAATTTTTTGAAAAAATAAAAACATTATTAATGTTGTGAAGTTTAACTCTTTTATTAATTTTGACCAAACCATGATGAGGATCAACTCTAATTCCTCTATCAATAACATTTGAATAAAAACAATGTATCTTGCGACCTATGATATCGCAATTCAATCACCTCTTCTAACTTGCCATAATCATCAACTTTAAACTTATTGAAAGTTGAACCATTTATATAATTCTCACTATTGTATGTCTTTCTACTTTTACCATATTGTTTAGTATGAAAGACATATCTATTGATGAAATATCTATTATAACATTAGACTTTTTTTCAAGATCTAAAGACAAGAATTTTAATCTACCAGCATTGACTTCCATGTTAAACACCTGGTTAAAGTTAACAATTATCAATGGTCAAAGAAAAACATAAATAATTCTAAATTTAGAAGTTATGAATTATTAAACAAGTACGTGCGTTTTAAATCACATGAGAAATTATTTATCTTGTAATTGGAAAAGCTCAGCTTCACTAATATTTGAATTTTGTAATAATAATAATTGAATGTTGCTTACAAGGAATTTACTTAATTTTGTTTATAAGAGAATATAAGAGAAACTTATTTCAAAATATATAATTTTATCTACAAGGAATTTCACTAACTTGGGCTTCATCGTTGATTTTGATGAGTTAAATGTAATATTGATGGACTCTTAATATACCTAAGAATGATAATCAATTACTTATGAAACATATATAGAGTACTGATGACAACATTTATTAATAATACAACTATCAATAACAAATTCAAACTTTTTATTAAAATTGAATTCACAATCCAGTAACTATCAAACACTTCATATGTTGAACTATATTAAATTGTAATGGGTTATCAATTCCACACAAATTTAATTTTTCATCAAAATTTCAATTAAACAATAAAATTGGCAAAAAAAAAATAACTAGTACACAACTAATTACCCCATCATTTATTAAATTTAAACCTATTCAACCTAAATTAATACCTTTTAACCTTTTTATTCTTATCAATTTTACAAAAATCAATTTTCCCCGAGGTTTTAACTTAACAATAAAATTAACAGAATATAATTGGCACTCATTATATTACCCATCATTTCTTCAACACGTCTAAGTTACAAAACCAAACTCAATTTTATCATGTAACAAATAAAATCTATTTCTTTCAAATTCCAAACAAATCCTAAAATACAAATCATATATTAATACAACAAAATTATCTAGAGAAAAGCTTTAAAACACTTAAATAAACAAGCAAACTACAACTACTACAAACAAAAGTTAATAAATTAACTTACAATATAAATGAGTTATAAAAAAAAAACATATGGATTTGTTTACTTGGTAAAGTGAAGTTTGCTAATAAATAGAATCAAGAGAGAGAAGCCAACACTACTCACAAATAAATGGTTGGATTTGTGAAGGGGTGGTTGGATTTGGTAATTAATTGGGAGAGAGGGGTTGTTGTTTTTAAAGAGAATGAAGAAGAAGAACACGGTAGGTAGAAGAAGAACTATTAAGTTTTAATTCATTTAAAATCACCGACGAAATACCATCAGTAATTTTATCAACATTGATGACGTGTTAAGTTGCTGAGAAAGTTTTTATTTATTTATTTATTTATTTTTATTTCATTGTCATTTCCGTTGGAAATTACTTATGAAAATATTCCATTGTTATTTCTATCAAAATATTTTTGGTTCATAGTTTTATTATTTTTTAATTTAATTTATTGATGGTGATTACCTCTTATTCACTCATTAATCTCTTAGCACGTAGATGAAGAAAACAAGAGAATATAAAAGATCACTCTAAATCCTTTATCCTTTTTAAATTCGACCATCAAATATTGACTCGCTAAAAAGAAGTACGCATGATTTCATCATAATTTCATCCCATTACACTTGCCAACGACGTAGACAGCTGATCTTGCTATATTTGAATTACTCTTAGACAATTAAGTTGACTCGCAATATTGATAATGGAGCATCTTTAACATTAGTCTATGCCTACTGATTAAAACTAGCTAGCGATAGATCATATGAGCAAAAATAATTAATTCCAATTCTATAATCCCCATGAGTTGACTCCAAAACCCCATAATTGCAGCAAGAATGTAGCCGACGCGCCAAAGATCTCGCAGGCACAGTAACTAGATCGTCAGGGACACCTAGAGAAGAGATAAATTAGATACAAGAACAACAGCTTCTATGTATTAGCATTAATCACTGTTGGTTTCTGGAAAATAAGATTGATCTATTAGGTAGTTTTGATTTTAAATTAACTGTTTGTTTTTACATTTTAAAAGTATATATTTAAAAAATTAAATTTTTTTTATTGTTTTTTTGCTTCAAATTATTTTATATATATATTTTTAGATTTATTTTATGAGTTGATATTAAAATTAATTTTTTAAAATACAAAATATTATTTTAATATATTTTTAAATAAAATATCATTTAAAAAACAATAATTACCACACTCCTGAAACTATATTTAATTCTTGGTCATATAATGATTATGAGCCAATTTATCTTAGTATATTTTATCTTAGTATGTTTGTTTTTATATAATAAAAGTATTTTTAAAATAAATTGAAATTTTTTGAATTTTTATTTTAAATTAATAATTTTTTAATATATTTAGATTTATTTGAATATCAAAATTAATTTTTAAAAAATAAAATATTATTTTAATATATTTTTAAATAAAAAACAATTTATAAAACACATATTTAATTGCACGTTACACAATGATTATGAGCCGATCCATCATCCTATGATGTGAACTAAAAACCTCAAGTAGCTAGGTGGCTAGGTTAGTGCCAAATCTAACCGCTTGGATGTCCCCACGTTAATAATTAGTGGTTTCTTGCATACTTGTACGTTTAACGTTAATAGGTTATGGCTTCTATGATTTTAACGTTTTTTGCATTTTAGGGTTTTATTATATAACTCACCGACAGCTATCTGTTCTTTGCCTTTTCATGTTGGTTTTCTGGGCATTAGAGAGTTGAAAACCTGTTATTCTATGTTTTTTCTAGTAGTCATTCTATGGGGAAAAAATGACTTCGTACGTACGTGGTTCCTTGAGGATAATGTTTTTGACTTGGTCTGAATCCATTGATGGCCGGTATGTCAGAGAAATAAATCCGATCAATACCATAAATTTTAATTTCAAAACATGTGGATGCTCCGTTCCAAGATACAGCACGATCTGAATATTTTATGATGCTATGCATGGTTTTCTCTATTGTGGTGGGGTTTTATGCGAGATTGGTTGCGAAACTTGAAAGGTTGATTGAGTAAAAATGATTTTCTCTATTTTATGGCCTTCTGCAACTGTGAAAGGCTAAGTTTGCCCTAGTACGTAGCAATCAATGCATGCTTTTAGGAGAACAAGGTGATTTTATATGGCGTTTATCCGTACAGAATAAACAGGATAAACTCGCCGGAATTTGAGAAATAAATCTAGAATAACTCAAGATTTTGGACGAGATAGAATTTATTTCACTTTATTCTGTTTTTTTTTAAAATAATATGAGATATAGTAGTGATCATTCCGTCAAACAGAATGAAATTAACAACTTTAATGAATAAATCAGAAACAATGGACTTGAATTTCAAAAACTTCATTTTTGTATTTTAACTGTTGGATGTATTTTGTATTTTCTATCCATGAAATTATAAAGTATAGAATGAACTGTACTTTTCACTCTCATGTGAACATGAATAATTATATAAGTAATATTGCTGCAGGATCTAATGAAAATAAGAGCTGTACATAAAATGCATCAATCTCATTATACAACCTACATTTATGAACCATCTAGTAGGTGGTTTAGTGGTAAAAGTTTGGAACTAAAAGGTTTGCTTCCCCTATGATTTTAGATTCAAACCATGTAGTTGCTAATATGATGGCAACTGGATTCTTACATGGTCATTAATTTCAGGGCTCGTAAAATTAATCGAGGTATACGCAAATTGGCCCGGACACTCGTGTTAATAAAAAAAAATCTACACTGGTGGGTGGAAATTATATTGATGTGTTACATTATTTGGTAAAACACAATCAGTACTGTTTGGCTTTGACCAGAGGAAAGACCTCAAAAGGAAAAGGGAAAAGAAGAAGAACAAGAAAAGGAAGAAGCACATCAAATAAAGCAGTGCTGAAAATAACTACAGTACTGCATCTATTGTAGGAGTATCCAATCACATATGAAGAAATGTTGTCCAAGGAGAAGTTATATATATATATATATATATATAGGACGGGGATCTGCGCGTCCATATAGTTTCTACATCTTCTGTATTTGGAATCCATATAAAATAAACATCGGGAGGGAATTAAATCCTTCTAAATATAATTAATATGAAAAGCA
>Ga0325414_1001590_pt1 | contig 22150 bp, 11 predicted proteins | sample PopdelMetagenome_8_FD_206183 | JGI IMG/M metagenome (GOLD analysis project Ga0325414, IMG submission 206183) | Populus deltoides microbial communities from Bellville, Georgia, United States - Leaf-PdKOR-R3 | ecosystem: Host-associated > Plants > Phyllosphere > Phylloplane/Leaf | place: USA... | reverse complement strand
AAAAATAATTTATTATTTTAAAGAATATCTAAATTAAATTTATTGAGCTAGTTTAAAAATAGATATATATTATTTGAGTTGAAAATGTTGTTATTTGAATTGAAAATATTAAATTTGTTAACAAGTATACAAAATAGTAAGTATCCTTACATTTGATGGTTTTTGAGATAATTGTATTTAGTTCCTAATTATTTCTACTTAAATTTCTTATTTAAAAAAATATAAAAATAAAATTAATTAAATAAATGATTATCTAACAGAAATTAAATGAGGAGAGAAATTCGTGGCTCCCTCCTCACAATACATTGTTAATTTAAATTGCTTTGTTATTTGTTTTGCTTTTTTTTAAAAAGGAGAATTCAGTGTTACTTTCATAACAAACAAAGTTTTAAAACCCGGACCGGCCCGGCGGGTCGACTCAGGACCCTGCCGACTCGGGCCTGGGACCGGTCCGGGTGGAGGAAAAAACTCGTTTGGGAGTTGACCTGGTGAAACCCGGTCGACCCGAGACTCGGGCCACCGGTCATACCCCGCTGAGACCCGGTCTTTTTTTTTTATATATACTAATAGATGTTAAACTATGTCATTTTGGCCTTTGTTTTAAAGGCCAAAACGACGAAGAACAATGAAGCAGAATTGGGCATATTGATCATAGAGCAAACCTAATTAACAAAAAGATCAATTTCAATCGCTGAGGAGCAGAAGAGAGCAGAAGACGTCTTGATCATTGTTGTTTCACTGTGAAAAAGGTTAGACTCTTGTTTCTGTTCACAAATCTTCTTCTTTCACTTTCTCTTTTCTTTATTCTTGGCCATGTTTTGAACTTGCAGTTCTGACATCATTTTGCTGTTCGTTGATTCAGTCGCATTGATTCATTCGCAGCCCAGTCATCTCAACCTCAGGTATATTTCTCTGTTCTTTTATTTTCTGCAGCGTAATAAATCCTCTGCTATTAGGAAGTGTCAAAAATGGATGAGGAAACTAGTTTTGTTCGATGCATTTGCTTCTGGAACTGTTATAGCCACAGATTGAAACTATTTTGTTCTAAGAACTGTTATAGCCAGAGATTGAAACTATTCTAAGAATTATTGATTATGGTTAAAATATTTCAGCTAGTAATGTTTGTTTGGTTTTACAGTTGACTGTAAATTTAAGCAAACACAAGTTGTAGAGATTTTGATATGCTGGCCTACAAGTTGGTGTGTTTGTTTTGCTTTTGCTTTTGTAAATTTTTGCTGGAGTTACTATGGCATCAATTCTTCCCTAGTTTTTATTTAAGCTGGTTGTGCTTAGTTAACTGTGTTTCATGGAGTTACTGTGACATTAATTAGTTAGTTGATGTTATCAACTTTTGCTAGAGTTACTGTGGCATCAGACTTTCCTTTCTCAATGCTTTCTCATGTTGACTGCTCGCTGATTCCACATCTTGTTGCTTGTTATTAGTTTTGGATAAGAAAATAGTTTTGACAAAATTTACTGGGAAGCATAATCATTTTCTGTTATGTGTGATTGATGGGGCTGTCATTGTTAATCTAATTAATGGATTGCAAAGTGATTTGGCTTGAAATTATATTCCCTCTTATAAATTATGTTAGATCCTTAAAATGTCTTCACATGATGGTAGTACTCCAAGTAGTGATCCTTCAACGGCCCAATCATCTCAACCTTCAATTTCCATGTCAAATGGTAGTAGAGGAAGAACAGATTTGGCATGGGGTTATTGTAGAGAAGCTCCTAAACTTAGTGTTGGGTGTAAAAAAACTAAATTAGTTTGTTTATATTATGCTAAAGTATTTACGGGTGGTGGCATTAATCGATTTAAGCAACATTTAGCTGGAGCTAAAGGAGAAGTTGAACAATGTCGTAAATGTCCTCCTGATGTTCGACATCAAATGCTTTTGAATCTTAAAGGAAATGCTGAAACAAAAAAAGAGTTAGAGAAATGCAAACAGATTTCAATCCATTTAATGCACGACAAAAGGAGCATGAAGAGATGATGATTAGGCAATTAGAAGAAGATGATGGTGATGATGATGAGGATGATGAGGATGTCAGTACTAAAAAACATATGTTACCACCGAAGGTTGCAAAAAAGAAAAAGATTCAAAGCACGAGCACTGTAAAACAATCGACTACAAGTTGTGGAAAGCAGAAGAAATCTACAACATTAGGGACATATTTCATGCCGAGAACAACTCCTGGTGCTCAAAAGTCTCTTCAGAATTGTTGGCAAAGAAAGGAAGCAGTTGAACTGTGTGATCTTGCTTTAGCGAAGTGGATGATTGATGCATGTGTGACTCACAAAGCATTGTTTACTTGAACATTACTTTTTTTTCAAGGTTTAGTATTTTTTTTAAGATTTAGTATTTTTTTAATTTTATCATTTAATATTAAAATTATTTATCCCGATCTCATGATTTGGGTCACGAATTTGACATGTTAACTCAATTTTTTGTCATGTTTTTTATTGATTTTTTTTCAATTTTAACTTTTAAAATTTGATTGATTTAGAATTAGATTTTATAAATTTTTTGGTTTGCTTTCTATGAGGTTATCTTGGTTTCATTACCCAAGTTGCGGGTATGGCGGTTTAACTCGGGTTGACTTGTGTTTTTTTTTTCAATTTCATCATTCAACATTGGTTTGATTGAGAATTAGGTTTCATAATTTGTTTCGATTTGCTTTCTATGGGATTGTCTTAGTCTTATTACCCAGGTCGTGAATTTAGCAGGTTAATACGGGTTGACTTGGATTGATCTAATATACTTTTGTCTTATTTTTTTTTAAAAAAAGATGTCTTGATTTTTTTTAGAAACTATATTTTTAATGGTCATTCGGGTTGTCTTTGGATCCGTCAAGTTGACTGAGTCACATCGGGTCAACCCTTACATGATTTGATTTTTTTTCCTACTATAAAACATGCTAGCAATGCCTGAACATTTTTTTTTACATTAAAAGAAAATTGATTTGACTCACAATGTAGCGTCAACCAATGATATAGTAAGTTTAACTAATTAACCTTGAAGGGTGTAGCTTAACTGGTCAAGCCCTAGATTTGCTCCCTAAAGGTCACTAGTTCGGGTCCCACAAGCCTCAGGGCCACTGAAGGCTTACATGGTCATTAACTTCAGGGCCGTGGGATTAATCGATGTGTGCGTAAGCTGGCCTGGACACCCACGTTAATAAAAAAAAATTTAACTAATTAGGGGAAAATATTGGATAAAAACAAAATAGAGTGCCATTTTATATTAAAAAAATGATAACATATGATGAATGTGGCATGCTCTTATTTCAACATGAGATGTCAGAAAAATAGTATTGTAGGCGTGTTCAATGGGCTAGAAGGCCCACAGGTATCTAGTAAGAGGGTAAATGCGTAAAGGTAAAATTACGCTTGACATCCCAAGGTTTTTTTTTTCATTTTGCAACCATACTTTTAAATATTACATTTTTCATCATGCATTTTGATGGCAAGTAAAATTTTACATCCTTAAAAGTTGGTGTAAAAAATAAATCAACAGAAACTTATATTTATTTACAAGAGTGTCATTATATTTGTGGTAAAGACTAAATAACCTCTAAAGGTTAAAAATAACTAAAATGCCACTAGAGTAGTTGGGATTTTTTTTTTAAAAAAGTCATTGGTAGTTTTTATTTAGTTACAAAAATACCATAAATTATAGTATTTAGCAACAATTTCTAGCCACATTCAAGCATGGATTACCAAGCAAAAAATCCAGCATCTTCCCCAACATATCCTCAATCATTTTCACTATAATTCCATCAAATAAACCTGTCAAACCTAGCAAAATTTAACATTTCCTTTTCCATCAAAACAACCCAACCAATTTTCACCATAAATCATAAATAACATCTCAACAATTACAAAATGTTATAAATTACAATATTTAGCAATAGTTTCCAACCACATTCAAGCATGCATTAGAAAGCAAAAAATCCAGCAACCTCCTCCTCATCTTCCCCAACATATCCTCTTTTATTTCAATAATTCCATCAAATAAACCTATCAAACCTAAAAAAAATCCACCTTTTCTTTTCCATCAAAGCAACGCAACCAAGTTTCATCATAACTCATAAATAACATCTCAACAATTCCTTTTTCATTTTCACCATAATTCCATAATCAACACAGCCACAATACAAAATTATTATAAACATGACATCATCTTCATCAAGTGCTAATAGCATATAAAGTTGGTACAACTTGGATGAACTAAAATTCAAGAATAGAAAGTGCATAAAATATGAAAAAAGAGTTGCAGTTAGAATAATAATAATAAAAAGCTAGTACAAAAAGGCTATTTTATAGATGCAATGATAAGTAATGCAAAAATACCTTTATTGACTACCTTAGCAAGTGTAAAATTATTTATAGTAGCTAATTTAGTATGCGTAATGTTTATGTTTGTAACAACTATGTTGTTTTTGTTAAATAAAAAAAAGAAGACATAGTGCATGTATTCCCTAGTATAGTGAAGATGCATGCAAATCCATATCAATCATATCAGAAGCATGCTACTTAAATAGCATGTAAACAACAACACGCGTGCAAACAACCAATATGCACTTAACAAGCATCCATAAATAGTTTAAACTGGTACCTAACATAATAAACATAATGATCCTTAATATAACATCCATTCATAGAAATAACAGTAATGTAGCATTTAAAAGTCACCAATCTTGAATACATCTTCAACCACGATACCTTTTTTGGGTAGATTGTTGAGAACTAGCTTTAGCACCACGAACCTGCATATTGTAAAAAACAACATTGATTAGTAATTGTAAATTGTTTTATTTATCTATAAAACTACGATATATTTTTAGAAAAATCACTCATGTCTGGGTAGATTATTGTGAGGAGGATGTACCAACATCACCTTTGCCTCCTTTTTTTTTCCTCTTAAAACTCTTGAGCCTTTGTTTGAGCCTTTACTAGGAACATCGAACCTTTTCGCAACAGTGCTGGATCCTCTTGATCCCCTATCAGAACTTTAGATCCCTTTTCAACATAATTGGATCATCTCGCAATACTATTACCAGCAATTTTCTCAGCATTATCTTGTTGGTATGTCCTGAAATTATATCTATATTGCCTGCAAATGTTGCATAAAAGTGTGGAAGACCTTTTCTTAGCTGTATCAGGTTGATCTTCTCTTTTCTCCTTTTGCCTGTTCTTTTTTGATCTACCAATACTCTTTTTAAGTTTTAGAGGTAAAACAATTACATCTCTTTCTTTAGAATCAAGATTAGCTTTCGGTAATGGGCACATCACTTCAAAGTATCTTTTTTTTTTAAATATATCCACACTGCAATTCTCACTACACAAATCTTCTAACTTAATTTTTTTATGATTAACACGATGGAAAACATATAAGTATGGAATACCAATCATTGTCCATTCTCCAAATGAACACTAGTTTTTTCTTAAATTAACACAATGCCTCGTTTGGCCCTTATAGACTTGGTATTCATCATAAATAGTTGCAATCATTCTCAAGTTCTTTTTTTTTAACAGATTTACCTAGCACTCCCCTAACATGAGGTATGGTCTTTATTGCCTAGTTTTTAGATTGAGTGAATATGTCATGAAACCTAGCCATGGGTTTCAATCTAACCTTCTTTAGTAACAAAAGAATTGGCATGCTTTTATATTTTCCAATCTAGTTATTGAATGACTTGTCCAATTTATTAGTCGTGTTATCAACATTAACTCCAGGGTCCAACATATACCTTACCCAAGTCTTAGTAAAGATGTTCTTCAACCACTTGACAGCTTCAATGTCCATATCCCCAATGTCTCTCGTATAAATATTGTAATTGAGATTCATGTAAGCTTTTGATGTATCCCAAAAGCCCGTATTTAATTTCAATCCATAAAAGCCTTTCTTTTTTAAATTGGAGTAAATATGCCTCAAATAATGCCTATGTGTTGCCTATGGGAATATCTTGACAAAAACTTCAGGTAAAATATGGAAATTAAATTATGATAGTTAGATAATATAATTCCAAATTAAACACAAGTTTATAAAAGATAAAATTTATAATATAATTAAATTATAATGGTTAAATTAACCTTTTTCCTTTCAGACATTATGTAAAATGGTCTCTAATGTATAACTTCTTTTATGGATTTATACAATTAAGCATATAAAAACCAACACCATGTTTCATTATTTTCATACTTAACAATAACATATGCAACAAAATAGTCCATTATTTTCATCCAAACCAACTGCACTCAATAATACACCTCTATATGGACCTTTGAGATGACATCCATCAATTTCAATTAATAGCTTATATTTAGAAACAAAGTCTTCCTTCATCATTTTCAAACAAACATACACGCATTGAAACTTTCAAGGTTATGAGGCTTATAAACTTTTTAAAGTTTTATCCCATGTAATTTATTTCTTTATGTGCTTGGTTTATATGTTTTATAACCCATAAGTTTTTCCCAAGTCTTGATATACATATATGTATATGTGCAACCACCTCTCCTATATTTTCATTGTTTTATTTTCTTCTTATTTGACCGAGAGCTTCTTCTTCTTCCTTTTTTATTTATGCAACTTTCTCTTATAACCCATACTAGATATCAACCATATAATTTATATCTTTTGAGTAAGTTTTCTTTATTTCTTTCTTGAGTGTTTTATAACATAGTTATGGGTTTCTTTTCTTAACATATAGTTATTGAAAATATTAGGCTTTATATGAGATTAGTTGATAAGTTAAATAATTATTGAATTAATTTGTGTGTGGGTAGTAATATATGCATATAAACATGGATTGAGATAGATTATGAATAATTAGTATGTGATTCTGATATCTGATATATGTTGGTATGATTAGAGCAAAACCTAAGGAATTTCGATATTAGAAAGAAAATATGGGATTATTGAAGAATTATATAGAAAGAATCATGTTAAAATCTTGGAAAATATGTTTAGAGGTTGAAGATGATATAATTTCAATTTGGTCCTTGAATTTTGGAAAATTAGGATTTTACCCCTAAATTCCAAGAAAAAAACAATTTAGTCCATGGTCATAAATAATAGTTTTTAAGATAGATTTTGATAGATAATCGAGTTTTATTTGTGGTGTAATATCAAGTTTTTATGGTTTCATTTTGAATTGTGAATTGATTATATTTTATGATAAAACATGTTTAGGTACTTTGAAAGCCCCTCATACTGCTCTTATGTGGTTGGTGGATGTTGATGTTTATCTTGGTTTGATTGCTTTTATATATTGTAAGTAAATAATATCAAATATAACTATAGAAATAACACTAATAACTATAATCAAGAATATGAATAATATTATATATGAATACGATTAGTTGACTATCTACCTTTTGTTATTGTGTGATTTTAGAATATTAAATTGATATGGATTGTAAAGTTATACAAGTTAGAACACTTAACGCTAACAAAGAAGGTAATGTTAGCCTATATGCATATAGTAGAATTTGATTACCCTAGCTAGTTAGGGGTGACACTAGCCTGTGTAAAAGACCATTGCACATATATGTTATGATGCTCTCCCATTCTTATATCTGATTTTCTGACTTATAGTACTCTTATATTTATATCTAATTTTATTTATAATACTCTTATAGAGTGACATAACTTGAATTATGCTTACATGTGAGTGGTTTTCTTAGTTATACTTTTGGCATGTATGAACTTAATGAATTAATCATGTTATAATTTGGTCTTTTATTTGCATGTTTGGTATCATTTATTCACTGAGTTATGAAAAAATCATCTTTTAATCATTATAATCTTTTCAGATCTATAGTGTGTATTAATTGATCCAACACTACTTATTAAAAAGAAGTTTTTGTTTATACTTTAAGTTGGTATGCCTAACACTTCTTTTTCATGTGGGCTTTCTCATTTTGTTTCCTATATTATACATATATGAATTGTGATATTGTGTATAGCTTAAGCTCCACAATCTTTATGTGTGTGTTTATGATCTAGTGTTTCAGAAGGATGGTTGATTATTATATCAATGTTTTTTAGTTTTGGATAGAATTATGTTGAGGTCTGAGGCTTGGTATAAACAAGGCGATCTTAGTAGTGCCTTGACCTATATATCAGTCATGTGCTTAATTTTGGATCTAATAATGGTGAATGCATATTTGAATTATAATTAGGGTCAAAACCTAAATATACATCAGATCTTTGCTTCAATGGCTGAATATATCTGGAGAGTCTTTTAAAAGACTCATTGTGAGTTCTTTCCTCCAACTCTTTAACCTTTATCCTAGCTTTTTATAATTGGATATGGTATGACTTGATACCAAATTTATCATCCAAAATCATTGAAAGAGATTCATTGGAGATAGATGGGTCAACATTAATTAATAGTAGCAATATCTTTGTTATCTATGTTGAAATTGCAACTTTTATACTTGTAGGTCAAATGCAATTGTGTTTGTTCCTCGATGACTTTATCATGAATATTTGACTACCAGGAATAAGGGACTCATATATCCGTTAATCATAACCATCGCCCATATCACCAACCTTAACTTTTTGATTAATATATCTTTTAACATGATATCCATGTTTAACTTCATACTTTTACAGTACATCTCTGAAAAAATTTAACATTTTTCAAACTTTATTGATCCATCAACTACAAATTTAAACCTCTTACATCTAAAATCAGTAGTTGGATCCACATTTGTCTTCTCTTTTTTATTTTCCTCTCATTACCATTTTCATCCTCATTGTCGTCATCACTAGATTATTGTCTAACTTCTACATCAATATCATCTTTGTCGTTACTCATCTTCTAGTCATTATTAGATACAGAAGCATCATTCAATGTTTAACTAGTAGAAAAATTAACTTGTAAATTATTAATCCACTCATCTTTAACCTCATTACAAAAAAAAAAAAAAACATCCTCATTAGAAAAGATATAATAATCATCTAGTTCATCATCAGAATCCATCTTAATTCTAGCATCACCACAAATATCACCATCAACACCTATTTCAGACCTCATTTTATAACCCACATTAGGATCACTACTAGAATATCTAACATCATCATCACCATCAACATGTATTTCAGAACCATTTCATCTTTATCAGGGCTAATATCATCAAAATACAGTATCTTTTCAATTTCAAGATCATAAACAACAAAATATTTGGTTCCTAGTGGCATGTCATCTTCAAGATTACCAGAATAATACATCAGCATATTTTTATTGTTACAAGATCAATAACTAGATCAACATTAATACATAGATACACCTTCTCTTCACCTTCATGCATACTTAATACCTTTAAGGTCGAAGCATCATCATATATTTTGTTTCCTCTATCAAACTTAATGTGAATGCCATGCAAGTCCATATCAAAGACTTGTTGGCATATGAATAGTATGTTTATGTAAAATATATTTAAAGCCTTAATATTTGTCAACATATGATGAACTCGCATATGCGCAAATATATCTCGCATTTTGATTCTTGCATGGTTTGTACAAGTTACAGAATGATTACACATAAATTGAATAATAATTTAAAAATTGGGATTTTTTAAAATAATAACTCTAATTTTTAAATTTGAGTTTTTTTTTTTGTTTAAGAACAAATTACAGATTTCCCACTATAAATAATGTGTTCAGGAGAATGAAAATTATTGATTCCACATAAAAATAAAGTAAAATCTATAATTTTTTAGGGTATCGTAAATTTAGGGTTCCATTTTGAATTTTTAACTTCTAATAATGTTAAGTTTTTGTTAAAAACGAGGAAACAAAACCTATATTCTAATGATTTAAAACACTAACATTTTTGAAATCTTGTTTATTGAAAACAATTCAATCTTGCCTTTTATTTTTAAGTTCCTTAAAGAAATTGAGAGAGAGAGAGAGACTGTGACATGTAAGGTAAATCTTTCTTTGACTTTTTCTTTAAAGATTGATTTGTGTTTAGGGTTTTTCTTTTTAATTTTATGTTTGAAAGATAGATTAGGAGACAGAGAGGAGAGAAGTTGAAGATGAGGAGAGAAAATGCGATGTGTGGTCGTGATTAATTACGATGCTTTAATATATATGAGAGCAATATTAATAGTGTCATTTCATTTATTTTGAAAGTTAGCTTTGATCCAAGATGGAAAGTGTAATATTTAAAAGTATCGTAATTGTAAAGTGAAAAAAAAAAAAGAGAACAAACCTTGGAGTGCTGTGAAATACATACACATATTTCATGCAATTAGTTCGTTGTTCTTTGCAAAATTAATTGTTTTCTTAGCCAAACTATCTATAATATTAATCACTGGTGATAAAATATGACATATCATTATTCTTTATTATGCTTAAATAAAATAAAATAAAAACAATATTTAAAGATATCCAGATTTTTCTAGAATTAATGACGAGGAACTTTACAAAATTAAACTTGATAAAATTAAAGAACATTTTGATAGAATCATAAATTTTGACAGAGTTCATGACTTCACATATATAGTTATTTTTTATTCCATGCATGCCTTCATATCTATACTTGTTTTTGTATCTTTAGAATTTTCTTAAATAATAATAATTAAATACTAAAACATCGTTAGTAACATAGACTTGTAGATTTATAGATTTTTTTTTATTTCCTCTTCTACTCTCTCTCTCTCTCTCTAAAGATTATCCTTTTATCATCTTTGTTTTCCTCCCTTTCTTTCTCTCACAAGAACTATCCTTTTTATGAGCACCTGCAGATGATTTATTACCGGCAGCAACATAGTTTTTTACTTATCATATTTTTTTACAATTATTCTGGATCTAGTACTATAAATCTGACGTGTTTTAGTTTTATTTTACTATTTATCCGATTTTTGTACTCCTTGTGAGGTTATTTTCATTTTTGTACGTACTGTTTGCGGTGGGTTTGGGGTGCCAGAAAGAAGGTTTTTTCAACCATGTTAGTAATTAAGAAAACAAAAACTAACATGACTCAGTCTTTTAGATCAAGATGCATTACTTAGATGTAAGTAGTATAATGATTATTTTCTATTCTAAAAAAACAATGAACTACCTATTTGAAATAATAAGGTCTTTTCACAACGATTTATTAGTTATTATTATATTATTAGGGGACAAATTGATATTTTAATAATTTTAAAGCACATTAAAATGATTAAATTATCTTTAAAAGCAAAATAAATAAATAAACAAACTATCATACAGGGGTTTTTTGTATTTTTACTTTTTAAAACATAGTCAATTGACTAAATTACCCTTAAAAGAAAAATTTCTTTAACTCACGTCCAAAGGGTTTTTCGTATTTTTATTTTAGTTTTTTTTGTTATAATCAAGTATATTAATGAATAATTTGGTATTTTAAAAAAATTAAATATTATTTTAAAAAATAGTTGACACGTGCATTGCATGCATGAGCGTGTAAGTTATGGATGTGTCATTCTGGTGGTGCGTGAGGAAGTGTTTGACAACCAAACGATGGCTTCTAGGATGACGTCTAATCATCTTAGTGACCCCTCCATCCCTAGGCGATGCATGTGGGTTACTGACCTCTAGTTTGGTGCCAATGACCTTTTCTTTTTCTCTTGTTTTCTCTCTCCTCCTCGATTTTATGCATGACCTTCCAAATTTCTAGAGTAGCCATATAATTTGTTTTTTCTTCACATTTGATCATTGTTTTTTTTATTACTATTTGTTTTATTTGAAATAATTTATAAAATTAGATTTGTTTTCAATTTTATTCTTTAATTTTTTATTTGTCAGAATTGATGTTTATTCGTTTGATTGCTAATTATTTTATTTGAGAAAAATACTAAATTTATTTTTTTATATATATAATTTCATCCACCTTCAGTTTTTTTCCTATTAGGTTTTGACCCTTATTTTTTATTGTTATTTTTGTACTTTGGAAAATTTGATACTTTTTCTCTAGCTTCATCCTTCAATATTATTGGTTGAAAATTGAATTTCTTGATTGAGCGCGGTCTCGGGTTTCATGGGTTTCGAGCTTGGAGATTAACCTAGGTTAGGAGATTCATTGGGGTCTACTTGGTTTTTTTTTTTATTTCATCCTTTAACATTTATTTAATTGGAGATTGGGCTCCATTATTATTTTTTATAGGATTTTTCACTAATTTTTAAAATGACCAAGGTTATCTCGTTAAATTATATTAAATTTAGCTTTTTAAAAAGAAATGTTGTTTTTAAATTAAATTAAATTAATTGATTTAATATAAGAATGAGACGTTCTTTGCTTTGACGGTAAGTGCGATCTCTTTTGGCATTGTCGTGTAACATTTTGCAGTAATATTAGAACTGTCTCGATAAACTTTTTCTAGTGATGTGGCGGTGTCTATGACAGAGTGATGATGAGTCTTCAATAAAGTTTTCTTTCCTCTCCTTTTTATTTTTTATAGTTGAATTCAAAATAGCATAGTTATTAGTGAATTGTTAGGTTAATATATGTTGTCCCGATAATCCCTATCTATTATAATATAATATTTTCATGAGAGTAACTTGTTTTAACCCTATTATTTTAATAAGATTTCAAAAAAACAATTACTAGCAATTGGAATATTGAATTGCGAGGTGATGTTTCATAAATTTGATCTTATAAAGAAATTAAAGACAGGAAAAATTATGCACAACATGCCAGTATCGATATATAAAATAAATAATAATAATAATAAACATCAGTAGTCAGCACAGGCCTGAGACTATTAGGAAGGACAAATTATACCCCGTTAGTCGTTCCACATGATATATCCACCAACCAAAATCAAATGTGCTGAATCCAATTTTGCTTGCCGATACAGACATGCTGCAATTAGTGCCCATAAACAATGTTCTGTCACCAAGGTTCTTCATTTTAAGCCAATTTAGTTTACCAAGATCATTCGGTAAACCTCTACGCCATCAAAGATTTTAGAACTGCATTTTCTAGAAATAAGAAAACTTAGCAAACTCTCTCCGTCTGATTCCAGCAAACATTCCCTAAAATGCAATGATGAGCATAAGGAACGGTTCTTTTCTCACCCGAAGCCGTGATTCTAAGATGAGAATCAATGGGTTCAATAATTGTAAGAGTTCCTCCAGAACTCAAAACAGAGAACTTTCCCTTGAACCCACTTCCATTAGTAAATGGCTTCGACAAGATGACAATTTGAACAGTTGGGATCGATAATTCTGCTTGGTCAAGTCTAATTGTATAATTCTAAGATGAGAATCAATAGGTTTGATAATTGTATAAGATTCCGTCAAAAATCTAATTGGTTTGATAATAGTCTAAGTATGTCTTGTAGCCCAAACATTATTTAGTGTCTGACCCATATTTTGAGTTCTAGAAGTCAAAATGAGCCCGTTATTTTTTTTTCCTTGAAACGCTGAGACAAATACCCACAACTTTGATGAAGTCTATTTTTTAAAATTTTGATGTTATCAATGATATTTTGTCCAGCCACCAAAACAATAATTAGTCACCAAATCAATAGTTTTAAATTTTAGCCTAAAAGAAGCATTTGTCATACATTTATACATCTTGGTTTTTAGATCAAGGACATGCTCTTGCTTTCTTTCTTTATATTTTTGTAAGGTTTAAGTTTTATTTTATGTTATATTCTCATTAATTTCTTGTTTATATTTATCATGTCCTTTGTTATACTTAGTTGATTTATATCATAGCCATGTTCTTATCTTGTTTATTTATATTTTTCTTCTTAATCATATTAAGTATATTTTTTCCAAGGTGAAAATGTTACATTAATGGTATAAGAATAAGTATAGTACAAACTCAACATGAATAATGTTTAAAATCAAGAAGTTTTGCTATTAACATGTGTTATAACTGTTATCTTAATCAATCCTAATACCCTACTTGTTAAGTGATGAGTCTAGATTCGTGGTGTGTAACTTTTGACACAACAAATACTTGATTCTTTTAGAACCTACTGAATGGATAACTGACACATGATCAGCTATGAAAGGATCTCGATTTGTTATTGAAATAAATTAGTACCATGAATACTTGACAACATTTACAAGTGTTGATGTTATTCAAATAAGATAATTAATATGATTATGTTAATAACTTAAAATAAGTCATCAATGATAAATCATCTGATTGAAACTTTTTTTATGTGTGGTTTCCAATTGAGTAATAAAAAGAATTTGGACTATACTTATTTAAAATATCATTAGTGGATTCTCTAACCTTGACAATTGTTTTATCTTTATTTAATCTTTTTTTCAGTTGAATAATAAAAAGAGTTTAGACTATATTTTTTTGAAATACCATTAGTGGATCCTTTAATCGTGGTAATTGTTTAATCTTTTTTCTAGTTGAGTAATAAAAAGAGTTTGGACTATACTTATTTGAAATATTATTAATGAATCCTCTAATCCTGATAATTTTTTTTTATCTTTGTTTAATTTTTACATTAATATCACATCTCAAAGTTCTTTTTAAATCTATTTCTTTTATTATTTGTGGTTTTGTATAATTAATCTCTTTGTGGATTAACCTCGATCTTGTGAGGTTATTTATTACTTTGACATTCTTGTATTTAGGAGAAAACATTAATAATTTGATTGTGTCACCTATTTATTTATTTATTATTATCAAAACAATATAGTTTAAAGGGTTTTAAAAAATTCAAAGCATGAGATGACATGTGACTTAGATATTTGGCAAATCAAACTCTAAGTTAGGACTTATAGCTACGGTTTAACCCCATCTTCATAGCTTACAAATTCTAAATTTTATCCATGTAGTTTAAACAAGGTTTTGCTCTTGATCTAGTGATAAAGTGAATTGGAATGACAAACCAAATAGGGGCTAATATTCATTTTGTTAGTATTACAAACTAAAAATGTATTTCAACCCCTAATAATTCAAAAAGAGGAGAACAAAATTCATATTTCCTAATCATTAAAAAGAAATTATATCAATCGAGTAACTAAAAATCATGACTTGGTTGGTCCTCTTCAGAGCAGTTTTGTTCCTGGTCATGGGACAACAAATAATGCTCTTATAGCTCAGGAAGTTATTCATCATACGACTCGTTCGAAGAGTAAACGGGGTACAACAATAACCAGGATAATTTGGTTTAGTTTGCATCTGCATACGACCTTCGCACAGTTCAAATAGTCAAATTAGTTAGTATAAGGGACCCAGCATAACGGTTTTGAATTTTAAATGAAAGCTGTGATGTTTTTTAAGCAATGCTGAGAAGCATGCCAATAACTGTGTTTCTGTTTTGGAGTTCTTATGAGGATCAAGGTGGTCTTTTTTATAATTCAGTTCATCTATCATGATAGGTCGCAGGATATGAAAATGGGAACTTCATGGGTCCTGCCATCTTATCAGATGTCACAGTTGACATGGAATGTTACAAGGTAGGTAAAGTGGTATTTACAGTAGCAACCTTGGATGGTTTCCAGCAAGCTTGACTGTATCGTAAACTAAATTGCTAGTGCAGGAGGAAATTTTTGGCCCGGTTCTTCTTTGTATGCAGGTTTGCTACTCATCCATCCTCCTAGTTGGCCCACCAGCAATTTTGCCCAGGACATTAACTCATGCTTTGCTTGTCTCAGGTTGATAGCATCGAAGAAGCCATAAACATTGTCAATGGGAATAAGTATTCTCAACTATTACCTTCTCCCACCACACACAGAATCAGAATGTTTTGAATCCTTAATGGTTTATGGCTGATTTTGTCTTTTAGATATAGCAGTGGAGCTTCTATATTTACAACATCTGGTGTAGCTGCAAGGAGATTTCAGACTGAGATTGAGGTCGGGCAGGTGAGATGGCCCTGTGCAGCTTGTCATGGGTATGCTTTTAATGGTAAAAGATATAGACCCGGTGAAACTGTCATCTAAATAAATTGTGTTTTACCATAAGTGATCTCACATGTTGCACTGTTCTTTTTTTTTTTTTCTTAATTTTGAAATTTCAAGACCACTTCAATTTGCAAAGCTAAGTTTCTTTAGTATTCTTGCCGGTGTGAAACATTTGTCTGTGAAAATTTCCTTTAGCTCTTAAATCCAGGTTAGGATGCTCTCCATTCATCACTTATTTGATGTTTGACGTGAACTGGAATTTTTGTAGGTTAGGATAAATGTTCCTATCTCAGTGCCACTGCCATTCTCCGCATTTATCAGTGTGAAACTATCTTTTGCTGGAGATCTCAATTTTGACGGTAAATATGTGTTCTTTGGAAGATTTCTATGTGAATTCTCCAGTTCAAAAAGCTCACATTGAGGGGTCCGGGTTAATTTCTTAAGTTTTAAGCTAGAGTTTCATAAACTGCTGCAGGAAAAGCAGGAATTCAGTTTTACACCCGAGTCAAGACAGCGATTCAACAATGGAGATTCATCATCTCGGCTATTGCCAAGCTCGCCGTTGCCAAGCTCCTAGCTATCATTCTAGAAACTGCTCCAGATTTAGCTGGGAGAAGAGACAGAAATTGCTAAAGTATTGTTGCTGTAGCTGCTGCTGCTGCTGCTATTTTTCTTTCCCTTCCTGGATAAGGGCGAATTTGTTCCTTCTGTTTATAACAATCTCGTCTTCGAGTCCTGACACAGAGTGGTCTCATATTTCCTTGCTTGTTATGATCAACGTGCACCCCCGTTTGACCATCACATATTTGTGCAGTAACACATTTGACGGGTTAGAAACGGGATTTACCGACAAGTAACAGCAAAAACTTGCTATATATATGACCCGCAGTGGGTTGGATTTTTTTAAAAAAAGAAAAATATACAAGTTTTTTCAATATTTTTTTTTAAATATTTTCAATTATAAATTAAAATATTTACACGTATATTTATTAAATAAATTAAGAATTATTTATACATAAAAAAATTAAAAAACAAAATAAAAAATTGTTGAGATAATTAAAAATACACAAATAAAAAAATATAATTTAAAAATAAAACATGAAAAAGTGAAAAAAAGTCATTGCACGCGGGCATGACCTGGACACAAAGGATATGAACAAAATGGTGTCCTAACATTGGTTTTTAAGCTAGTGTTTGTTTACGTGGTTTGCTTCAAAAGTGATAAAATATAAAATGTGTTTTATTGTATGTGGGACCTAGTATATTTTGCGTTTAAAACGCAGTTTAATGGAAAGCAGCTCCAAGCTGCTTCTTTGAAGAAATGTCGTCTGTGCAGAGAGAATATTAATTCACTCTACATTGTTTACTTCACAAAAGTGAATAGTGTAGAGTGAATTAATATTCACTCTGTATACAAAAATAAACAGTAAAAAATCCAATTTTTAAAATTTTTAATTGTGTTATATTTGAAAACTAGTGTTTAACATTATTCAATGATATTACATAAATTAGAACAATATCGCATGATAGCGTAGCATTTGCAGAATTTGATCATAATCCCAATTTTGTTTCTAATGATATTTTACCTGATTTTGTTGCACGCTCAAAAAACCATAAAAATCATAGTTTTGAAACCCAACCCGGTAGTCGACCCGGTCTAATGATCGGGTCACGGGTCACATGGGTTGAACCGGGTCAACCCAAAAAATTAATAACAAAAAGAAAAATTATTAATCACAGGTAAGGGCCGATTGAGGAGGAGCTCATGTGGGCTCCATTGCCAAATTGACCTAATGAGGTGAAATTTGTCTTCCCCTCCGATTTGAAATTTCCTCTTCTTTACCCCAAAAGATCAAATCTTTCACTGATGGAAAAGAATCAATTGATGAGGTTTTTCAAGCTAGTGCAAGGGCACTTGGTTGCCACAGTAGGGGCATGTACTTCTGGTAATGAGATCTTGACATCCAAACCTTCTCTTTACCAGTAGCATGAATAAGAAAAGAGAGAAGATGTCGTAAATCAGCTGTTAGAAAAAAGAGTTTTGAAGAAGAGGTAGTCGATTACGAACCTTCTTCTAATGAGGCTGCAGCTGAGCCAGAAAGCGCTCCATCAATTCCAACAGAAAGATGTTTAACATGCCCCTTTCAAGCTGAACGTGGGAATGGGAATGGGAATGGTAATGATGAAGAGGAAGGGAAGACAAAGATTTCAGATGAGGATTTGGAGAGGTCATTTGTTGAGTACTTGTCAAAAATGCGGTTGCCTCCAAAGATTAGATCATACAGACTGTTGTTGCCTTTCTCTATCAGGAAGGGAGTTGGGTCTCATCCGGGTTTACCCAAGTCGACTGGGTTTCACTGGGCTAACTCCCAGGCGAGTTTTTACTTAGACCCAAACTAGTTCCAGACCAGGGTCGGCCGGGTTCCAGGTCGACCTGCCGGGCCGGTCCGGGTTTCAAAACTATGATGAAAATTATAGTCCTTGTCGGATGAATTTTGCACGTGATGATATTGTAGATAGTTTAATGGAACAATTAAAAATATTTTATAAAAAGTATTATTTATTTCATGATGTAATAACAGTAGTTAAATCTACAATATTTAAATTAAAAACCATCAATATTAATATATATCTTTTTTAGTTATTTTATAACCTCAATTTAAAAGGCATTCTTAACCAAACACATTAAATTACTTTTTATTCAACCTTAATTTTAATCACAGTTTTAATCAAACATGTATAAATATGAAACCAACCTTAACCAAAAGTGATTTTTATAAAATTCAAACTACAACCACAAAAGCTATCACAATATCAAACACACTCGTAACTACGTAAGACTTATCCACGTCAAAGTTCAACCATTTTATCTCTAGAATATGGAGATAAGCTTATTTGAATTTTAAGAACTATAAATTTTAAATTCTATTTTTTAGTGGAAAAAGAAAGAAGATTTTGAAGCTTGATGCCAGCTACATGTCGAAACCCGAGCATAATTACAGGAATTTTGAGGCATGATTCATGTAATCGGCTTTAAGCCATGCAGCCTTGGACCTTGACCCTGGTCAAACCGGACAAAGCTGAATTATGTATGGGCACAACTTTAAGCCCATATGCCTTTTTATGCTATTATTTTTGAGTTTTTATGATAATTTGCTTTCTTTAATTTTTAATTTTTTATTTATATAATAAACATATTATAAATTTTTGTGAATTTTTAGCATTTTATCTTTACTAAGAACTAATACATGAGATTCTTTTATGCAACTCTTTGTATTGTATTTCTATTCTATCATATTATTAAATCATTGTTGATGAAAATTAGTTGATTAAATAAAATATAATTTTTTAATATAATTTATGTTAATTAAAAAAGCATTAGGATGAGTAAAAAAATATAAAATATGTACAATGTAGGGAACGACTTTGTGTGTATAAAAACAATCAAACAACAATGCAATTTATCTTAGATAGGGTACACTAGGGGTAATATGTCTTCTCTTTACACAATCAGTTTCTTACCAAGACTATTGTAGATCATAGGTTCCTAGTGACTATAATACCAAGTGACGACTCCTAAACATTAATCATAACTTTATAATTAAATTTAAAAACCTTTTCCAACACCACACATCACATAAAAGGCACAACAAAAACCCCCCATCATCGGTGACAACGTTGTGGGGGCATCCACAACAATTGCCTAGGAGTAGTTTTAGAGAGAACTGGCAACCTCCTCCTAACAATGCATATTAGCTATTATGTATTAATCATTTCTGATTTCCTGTTTATAGCGAGCAGGATAACACTATACTAACCTTTTGCTACACTTATACTGTGTTATTTTGTGTCTTCAAGTGCTTCACTGTTTTGTTTTTCTCTCTGAAAATGTCTGTTCCTAGCTCGTAGTTGCTGCTACTTATGTTGCGGGTCTCCTTTCTTCCTAGCAAGTGTATCTGTTTAGTTTTTTCCTCTAAGCAATAATTTTATGTATTAATTTAGTGTGTTTTTTTTACTAGATCATTTGATACATGCGCTGTACGGGTAGACAATGTTTTTCAAATGTAAAACAATTGTTTCGATATTGCTAATATTTTTTATAATAGAAAAAAATTTAAATAATGTAAGAATTGATTTATCGTGACTCAATTATCTTGGGAGGTCTAAAAAGGCAACCTAGATAACAAGTAAAAACACAATTTGATTCAAAATAAGTATTTAAGATGATTTTTTTAATAAAAATTTGATATAACTTGAATTAACCTGCTAATCTGAATACCAAGCTATGAGATCATAATAACCCTATAAAAAGTGAATTAAAACAAATTACAAAATTAAATTTTCAATAAACTCAATGTTGAAGGATGAAATTGAAAAACAAAATCAATAAAAAAGATCCCAAAAAAATGACCAGAGTCAACCCAAGTTAACCTGATAAACCTGTGACGTGAGTTATGAGACTGAAATAACACAATATAAATAAAATCAAGATAAATTATGAAGCTCAATTCCCAATCAATCTATTGTTGAAAAATAAAATTGAAAAAAAATCAATTAAAAAAAGAACACAAAAAACAACTCAAGTAAACCAGGATTAACTCGATAAACCCATGACTCAAGTCATAAGATGGAGATAACCTCATCGAAAGCAGACTGATTCAAATTACAAAATTTAATTCTCAATAAACTTAATGTAAAATAATGAAATTGACAAAAAAAAGTTAAGTTAATAGAGTTAACCCGTCAAACTTGCGGTTCAGGTCATGGATATGAGATAATCTTATAAAAAATAAATTGAAAAAACTTATGAAGTACAATCTCCGATAAATATAATGTTGAAGAATAAAATTAAAATTGAAAAGAAAAGCATAAATGAGAGAGAGAGAAAAAAAAAAAGTATTTCAAAGTAATGTGAAGAGCGGTAAAGTTAAACCCCCTCCTCCTTTAGGGGTTTTTTTTTTTTTTTTTAATTTTAATGTTTGTAAATTGTGCAGGCATGGAAACAAATATATAGCTGGTTTCGAGGTGTGAAAAACATTGTTTTTAAAGTGTTAAAACGTACTGGTCAATGCTTATCCATACTGGTAATAAGATTTTATCTTATGTTTGGCCTAATTAAACATTAAGGATTTCCCTTCCTAGCCAGGTAAGGTGTGCAAACTAGATGCTATAAGCTCCTTGTGCTTACAGACTCCAACTAAGCAGCCATTACCATCTGCGCGCAAGCTGCTTCTATGCCTAAATAAACTGAGAACTGACCAACTATTACCAGACTGATCACCTTCAGAATCGCTGATGAGAAAGGTGCCTGTCGTAATATATAACATGCATGCATATGAGAAAGGTCTCTGCGTCTGGAAATTAAGCCCTAGCTAGCAACACAAAGTCGTAACTTGATTTTATGTAATAAAAACCTACTAATCCTATCTCTTAGAACCATATTTTGGTAGCTGTACTATGTATTTTCATGGGAAAAAAAAAAATCTAATCACCAGAACACGGGAAGTCTATACGTGTTTTGCAATAAAAAATATAGGAAAAAGGGAAAAAGAGATAAAAGACGTAGGAGAAAGAGCAACCACATCTAGGGGTGAGCATTTCCGGTTCGGTTCGGTTTTCACCCAAAAAACTAACCAAACCAATTTATTTATTCATTTTTAAATCAAAACCGAAACCGAACCGAAACCGGTTCAAACCGACCAGTTTCGGTTCGGTTCGGTTAATTGAAAGGAAAAACCGGAAAAAACCGATTTCATCTTGGCCAAGCATATCGAGCAGGTTTTTTGAAATTGAAAATCAGGAAGCCAGAAAGAACAAGAGTCAAACGAAAATTTTAAAAAATAATTCTCACAACATCCATTACAGTAATCGCAACATGAGCATACTATGGCAAATCAACAACCTTGTAAATAAATATAGAAAATGAATACATAATAGATCTACAGAAATCAGAAAAAAAAGTAAACATGGACAAAAATTAAGAGATAAAGATTGAAGAGAGGGGGGCTCCAGGGCTGCTGTTTGGTTGTTAATCCATGAGCTTAGTCGACTATGCTTAAAGAAAAGGACAAAAAGATTGAGAGATGAGAGATAATGATGGTTCGTTCACCAGATCTACTTTGGGGGAGGAGGGGGGGTTGTGCTTAAAGCCTTAAAGAAAGGTTGAGAGATGAGAGATGAAGATGGGAGGGGGGTTGTGCTGAGAGATGAAGATTGAGAAACATAGGCGAGAAAGGTTGAGAGTGAAGATGGGGGTGGGGGCTGTGTTGAGAGATGAAGAT